>OGUK01000973.1_pt1 | contig 20495 bp, 20 predicted proteins | sample 1553151 | NCBI WGS metagenome assembly OGUK01 (sample SAMEA2580208, study PRJEB22360) | human gut metagenome | biome: human gut; feature: human-associated habitat; material: faeces | place: Denmark | collected 2008/2010
AGGCAGCGGCACAACAGGTACAGACTCAGATGCAGGAAGCACAAAAGAAGGCAGCAGCGCAGATGTCAGAAGTTCCGGATCCAGTATTGCATAAGAAGGAAAAAGTTCATAACTGAATACTGTCAGCTTATAATCCCTGCTATGATCCGTAATAACAGAAAATGCAGTCACCTCTGATCCGGTACCTGCGGTAGTCGGGATCGCGATCAGCGGAATGATCTTGCCCGGTACTTTATGTGCCCCTTCATACTCTGTGATACTGCCGCCAAATTTTGCTGTCACACCAACTGCTTTGGCAACATCCATCGGAGATCCTCCACCAAGTGCCACGATAAAATCTGCTCCGGCTTCTTTAAATGCCTCTGTAGCCTTTTCAACAGTCGTCACGGACGGGTTGGCCTCTACATCCGTAAAGATATCCACTTTCATACCAGCTTCTTTCAGATAATCAGCCGCTTTGTCCACAATTCCCATTTTTCGCAGTGTAGGGCCGGAAATCAGCATGGCATGGGAACCACCCAGTTTTTTTGCACATTCCGGAAGTTTTGCCATCGTTCCTGCACCTACCATAATATTCTGTGGAATAAAAAATTCAAATGCTTCCATAACTAATTAGCCTCTTTTCTTCTATATAACTATATCATATCATTCAAAACTCCATATTTCCGATCTTATGCCGTCATTCTGGAAAGTACACGGTCAATTGCCGCATCAATAACCAGATCCAGTTCTTTATCATCAGCCTCCGGCATAAGAGATGCTGCATCTTCATCCGAAATGATCTCAATAAGGCTGCCGAATTTTTCTTTGTATTTCACTTTGCAGACTGCATAAAATACAACGCCAAGGAGACTCCATGCACCTACCATCATCCATTCCTGCATGATCAGTGTTCCGCCGGAACCCGGGATACAATACACCAGAACCATACAGCCGGAAAGGATCACTGCCATTGTACCTACAAATTTGTAAGCCGGTACACGATAAGGTCTTGGCATATCCGGTTCCTTTTTGCGAAGGATCAGGAAAGAGAGTGAAACCATACAATATGCAAGACAGCAGCCAAAGTTACCTGCATCGCAGATCCATACCATCATGACACGTCCTGCGAAAGGAGCGATCATCGTAAGGATACCTATCAGGATCAGTGCATTGACCGGTGTTTTGTGCTTTGGATGGAGTTTTGCAAATACTTTCGGAACCATGTAAGATTCTGCCATAGAATACAATGCACGGGAACCACCGATCATAAAGGAGTTCCAGGATGTAACAATACCGCACATACCACCTACGATGATAACCTTTGCCATCACCGAGGTTCCAAAGGCTTTTGCCATCGCATCTGCAGTTACCAGTCCTGTTGTACTCTGCGAAAGTGCAATCTCTTCCGGATTCAGAACATAACCAACTGCAAGGATTACAAAAGAATAAAATACAACTGCAAGTACAACTGACAGAATCATCATTTTACCAATCTTTTTGAGTGGTACATTGATTTCCTCTGCTGCCTGCGGGATAACGTCAAAACCAATAAAGAAAAATGGTGTGATAACTGCGACTTTCAGTACATTTTTTGCCATGGTACCAGTTGTCTCACCCATAAACATCTGTCCCTGAAGATTATCCACATTACCATTTATAACAGAAGCTACGATCAGAAGAATTCCTGCACCACCGATTATACATGTAAGAACTGTCTGAAGAACAGCAGCTGTTTTTGCTCCCATAATGTTGATCATCATGATTAAGAAGGCAATAATAATTGCAACGCTCAGCCAGGAAGCATAGATATCAAATCCGGCAACTGTATAAAGATAGCCTTTCAGAAATCCCGGCCACAGATAGGTGATGATCGTTGGAAACGCACAGGCTTCAAAACAGGTAACTCCTACATATCCAAGAATGATCGCCCAGGTACAGATAAAGGAACCGGTAGGTCCCATTGCCTTATAGCTGAATACGTGCTCACCACCACACTGTGGCATGGCTGCGGTAAGTTCTGCATAGGTAAGACCAACAAAGAAGATCATGACACCACCGATTGCAAAGGCAAGTGCTGCTCCGACAACACCACCGGCATCGATCCATGTTCCGGAAGATACAACCCAGCCCCAGCCGATCATTGCGCCAAAAGCGATTACAAGAATGTCCCATGCACTGAATACTTTATCAAATTCTGATTTTTTCTGTCCCATAGTCTTATTCCTCCTCGCTTCCAAATTTTCTTCTGATCAGTTCTTCCAGGTATTCTGCAGTTCCTTCTATTCCAAGATATGAGCTGTTCATAAGAATATCCCGGTTATGACGGTCGCCTCGGTTGCTGCCTGTCAGCGCCAGATGACGTTTATGGTATCTTTTATCTTTTTCCAGTAATAAGATCTTTGCATCTTTTTCAGAAAGGTTGTGACTCTCCATAATATTATGGATACGTACCTCATCCGGAGCATAAATAAATGCTCTTAAAAGATCAATATCTTTTGTATCCTTCAGGATATAATCTGCGGAACGGCCAATGATCACGCAAGATTCTTTCTCTGCAAGTTTTCGTATGATCTGCTTCTGCACATGGATCGCACGGTCAGTCAGATCCGCATACTTGGAAAACGAGCCACGTACATCGCCTTCTGCACCTTTACCGGCAATCGTTCCGCCCTCCTCTACTTTTTCCATGATTTCTTTCGGAATTCCGACCTCTTCAATGATCTCATCGACAAGATCACGATTGTAAAATTTGATATTGAGGTCTTCCGCTATTTTTCTGCCAATGGCATTTCCTTTGGCTCCATATTCACAGCCAATCGTTATAACCAGATGTCTCATATCGATTTCCTCTCACACGAATTTTTGTTACCGTTTTTTCTTAATCACACTTTTATTCTGTAACAAAAAAGGCGTGCGAACCATACCCTGATGATCCGCGACGCCCTTGTCACTTTTGTCTGTATTTATTTTTCCAGAGATTTGATCGTATCTTCAATGATAGCAACTGCTTTATCGCACTCTTCTTCTGTTACGATAAGCGGTGGGATCATACGGATAATGTGTGCTCCGATCGCAGTGATCAGAAGCTTTCGATCCAGACAGCCATGTTTCACATCTACCCCGCCAATGGTATCATCAAATTCCACACCTACCAGAAGACCCTGATGTCTTACTTCTTTTACATGCGGAAGTTTTTCCAGTTTGGATGCGAAGTAATCGCCGACTTTCTTTGCATTTCCTGCAAGATCTCTGTCAAGAAGTTCATTCACTTCTGCAAGTGCTGCTGCACAGCTTACCGGATGTCCACCAAAGGTTGTTCCGTGAGAACCTGCGGTAAATGCTTTGGCAACTTCTGCTGTTGCACAGATTGCACCGATCGGCATTCCGCCGCCAAGTGCTTTAGCCATGGAAACAATATCCGGTTTGATGCCATAATTCATATAAGACATTACAGCACCTGTTCTGCACCATCCTGTCTGTACTTCATCGATCAGAAGGAGCATATCGTTTTCATCACAGAATTTACGAAGTCCTTGCATAAATTCCATTGTTGCAGGATGTACACCACCTTCGCCCTGTACCGGTTCGACCATGATCGCGATCGTATTTTCGGTACATGCATCTTTGAATGCCTCCAGATCGTTGTACGGTGCATAAGAGAATCCATAAGTCATTGGTCCGAATCCAACCTGACATCCGTTAGCCGGCTGACCTGTTGCTGACATGGCACCGAAAGTTCTTCCATGGAATCCCATCTTTGCAGTTACGATATGATAACGGTTCGGTCCGTATTTTTCAATACCATATTTACGTGCCATTTTGATCATTGCTTCGTTTGCTTCTGTACCGGAGTTCTGATAGAAGATCTTGTCCATTCCGATCGTTTCACAGACTTTTTCAGCAAGCAGTGCCTGTGGAATGGTATATGGATAGTTAAAGGTATGCATGATGTCTTCTACCTGATCTTTGACAGCAGCTACAACTTTCGGGTTACAGTTTCCTGCACTGTTTACTGCAATACCAGCATAAAAATCAAGATATGGTGTTCCGTTTTCATCGTATATATACATGCCGTCTGCTGTCTCAGCAAGAAAATCAAAACGTTCATAAGTCTCGATCATGTACTTGTTTACTTTGTCTTTGATGTCCTGAAAAGTTAATCCTGTGTCTTTTAATTTCATTGCTGTGTCCTCCCATATCTTTAAGATAATAAAAAAAAGCAAAGGCAGATTTCCGTTACCGGTAAGCGCCTTTGCTTTGTTTTTTCTGTGTATTATTTTGTACAACATTACAATATCACTGACACTATTATTTGTCAATAGATTTTTTACCAAAAAGATTTTTGTTGATTTTAAAAGACTTTTTGTATTTTAGAGATATATTATGCAATTTTCTTTTGTGCATTATATTGTACATTTTGTTTCTGTATGTTATTACATTTTGTTTGTTCTGCCATTCCACTTCCTTATCACTGTTTTCCGTGATAATCAAGGAAAAAGCAGGTACAGCAGGCCTTTTCCCCACCCTCATTCCGGTATATATGATCCTGGTCTGTCTCAAATTTGAACACCTGATCTTTTCGAATCTGACAGCTCTGTCCATGACATTCTACAGTCAGCACACCTTCCGTCACAACCAGATACTCGCGCGTCTTCTCACCATGACTTCCACTCACATAAATACCGCCGGGCTCAACTTCGATCCGATACACTTCTATAAGGCGTGTATCTTCATACGGCAGGCAGGTCCAGACACGGTACTGTCCTTCCAGTTCCTTGGTCGGAAGCAGTTCTTCCGGTGTCACGAGACAGCAGTCTACTCTCGGCGGCTGGATCAGTTCCTGGAATTCGACTCGAAGACCGCTGGTGATCTTTCCAAGCACTCCAAGCGATGGATTAGCCGTTCCTCTTTCAATCTGTGCCAGCATACTTTTGCTGACGCCAGTCTGTTCTGCTGCCTGATCCAGGCTCATACATTTTGATTTTCGAATTCTTTTCAGATTTGCCGCAACATTTTTTGATAAATAATCCATAATTTATATCTTTTCTTTCTCTGTGAGCATTGATGCTTTCCACTCAGTTACGCTTAAGTGCCATTTCATTTCAGGAATTCATCGACATCTATTCCTCTGAATGACCGGATTGTCGGGAAATATCTGTGTTCTGACGGTTCTTTTTCCTGGGTATACCAGATTCCTTTCATGCCGCTCTCCCATGCACCTTCAATATCTTTTCGGACATTATCACCGATAAATGCACATTCTTCCGGGCGAACTCCCGCCTTTTCCACACAGATATCAAAAAAATGATAATGTGGTTTCTCTACCCCCGCTTCTTCGCTGGTAACAATAAAATCAATATATGATGTCACACCAATTGCTTCCAGTTTTCTGTACTGAACATATGCAGTCATGTCTGTCCCGATTCCGATACGAATCTTTCTTTTTTTCAGCTCTTTCATAAATTCCAGGATTCCCGGATTTGACTGTATATGCTGAATAAATGTGTCCCAGTAGGCATGATACATATTTCGCGCATGCGGAAAAAGTGGCTGTTCGAGAAGTTCCAGCATACACTGCATCCGCAGCATACGGCTGTGGATTGCAGCAGTATCTGTTCCGATCCGGTCTGTCATGATCCGTCCGGCCTTTCTGTAGCAGGCCTGCATCTCGTCTGTTGTAATCCCAAACGAATCCCTGCAGTATACAGCCAAAGCTTCCATTCCATAAATATGATTTTCATCATAACTATATAAGGTATTGTCTATGTCAAAAATGACCGCTTTTATCATCATGTTTCTCCTTGTCTTTTTTCCTGATTTCTATCTTACCCCATTCTTTTCCTTTTGACCATATAAAAATGCCGGTGCACATCTGTTTCTTTCAGATATACACCGACTTCTTCTTACTCTAAAATATGCTCTCTTCCCATGGAAATGATCGTTCTTACGTGATCATCGGCCAGAGAATAAAAAATAGATTTTCCGTCTCTACGGGCCTTCACCAGTTTATTCTGCTTGAGGATACGAAGCTGATGGGACACTGCGGACTGGGTCATGTTCAGGACCTTTGCCAGATCACAGACACACACTTCAGATTCAAACAGCACAAACAGGATACGGATACGGGTGGAATCTGCAAATACCTTAAACAGATCCGCCAGATCATACAGTTCTTCTTCATCCGGCATAGTCTCATTCACGATCTTTAAAAGATCCTCATGAATCTCCTGGCAATCACAGGTAATTTCGTCTTTTTCTTCTGCCATATTTTTCTCGCTTTCTCTCTAAATTATTCAGTTCAGGTAACTACGGATTGCTTCGTGTTACACACTCTCGCAATCCTGCAGTTATAATTTTTTAACAAACAAAGTTCTGATCGCATTCAGCACTGCAATGATCATAACTCCGACATCTGCAAAAATCGCAACCCACATATTGGCAATACCCACTGCACCAAGAAGCAGACAGATTACCTTGATTCCGATTGCAAAATAAATATTTTCATATACAATACGCATACATTTCTTTGCGATGCGGATAGCTTTCACGATCTTCATCGGATCATCATCCATAAGAACAACATCTGCTGCCTCAATAGCCGCATCCGATCCAAGTGCTCCCATGGCAATACCAATATCTGCTCTGGAAAGTACCGGAGCGTCATTGATACCATCCCCAACAAAGGCAAGTTTCTCTTTCTCTGTCTTTTTTGCGAGAAGTTCTTCTACCTTACTTACTTTATCAGCTGGAAGAAGTTCACTGTATACACGGTCTACACCAAGCTCGCCTGCTACCTGCTGTGCAACCTTATCAATATCGCCCGTCAGCATGACCGTCTCTTTAATGCCATTTTTCTTAAGATTTACAATTGCCTCTTTTGAAGTCGGTTTTAGGACATCCGAAATCAGGATATGCCCTGCATAAGCTCCATCGATTGCAACATGGATGACCGTTCCGACCTGATGGCACTCTACTGCCTCCACGCCGATACGTTTCATCAGTTTTGTATTTCCGACTGCAACAGAAATTCCGTCCACCTTCGCCGTAACACCATTTCCGCTGATTTCCTCTACATCTGTGACACGTTTCTGGTCAATTTCCTTACCGTAAGCAGTTTTCAGGCTGCGGCTGATCGGATGTGACGAAAAACTTTCTGCCAGTGCTGCATATTCCAGAATCTTTTTTTCTTCCATCGTGTTATGGTGAACACCTACAACTTCAAACACACCCTTGGTCAGAGTACCGGTCTTGTCAAATACTACATATTTTGTCCGGGCCAGAGTTTCCAGATAGTTGGATCCTTTGACCAGAACACCGGCATTGCTGGCTCCACCGATTCCCGCAAAGAACCCCAGCGGAATACTGATGACCAGAGCACAAGGGCAGCTGATTACAAGGAATGTCAGGGCTCTGTAGATCCACTGGCCCCACATTGCAGGATTGTGAAGGAGCACGAGATTTACAAGCGGCGGCAGGATTGCCAGTGCAAGTGCTCCATAACATACTGCCGGTGTATAATAATGGGCAAATTTTGAAATAAAATTCTCAGATCTGGATTTACGGGAACTGGATTCTTCAATCAGTTCCAGAATCTTCGATACGGTCGATTCGTCAAATTCTTTTGTTGTCTTAATCTTCAGTACACCGGTCATATTGATGCATCCGCTGATGATCTCATCTCCCGCTTTTGCACTGCGCGGAAGGCTCTCACCGGTCAGTGCACTGGTGTTGAGGCTACTGTTTCCTTCTACGATCACGCCATCGATCGGGACTTTTTCACCCGGCTGTACGACGATAACGGAACCAACCTCAACTTCATCCGGATCTACTTTTTCTAACTTACCATCGTTTTCAATATTAGCATAATCCGGGCGGATATCCATCAGTTCGGTAATGTTACGGCGGCTCTTTCCAACTGCATAGCTCTGGAAAAGTTCACCGATCTGGTAGAACAGCATAACCGCGATCGATTCGTTATAATCGCCGCTTTTTTCATAAACTGCCAGCGCAAATGCACCGATTGTTGCAATGGCCATCAAAAAGTTTTCATCGAAAACCTGACCATTTTTGATTCCTTTAAATGCTTTCTTTACAATATCATATCCGATAACCAGATAAACTGCCAGATAGCAGATAAATCTCGGAATTCCCGTAATCGGAACGAAATGCAAAACGATCAGTAACACCGCTGCTATGATGATACGTGCCAGCATTTTTTTCTGCTTTTTATTCATAACCTCTTTCCTCCCGCCATTTATTTAAATGCCCTGCCGCATCCGCAGCAGAGCATTCTCATTTCATCTTATAAATAAATCTCGCAATCGTCTTCTACTTTCTTACAGTTCTTCAGAACTTCTTTCATTACGCTGTCCGGATCCTGTCCTTCTTCAAATTCTACTTTCATCTTGAGCATCATGAAATTCACGCTTGCATCTTTAACACCTGCTGTGTTCTTAGCTGCTTCTTCCATTTTATTTGCACAGTTTGCACAGTCAACTTCAATTTTGTAAGATTTCTTCATAGTAGTATTCTCCTTCTCATATATGTTTTATTCACGTTTTCATATGAACATTCATTCATATGTTTGATTGTATTATAACACTACCCCCATATATGTCAATATATTTTAAAGAACTTTTCAGATGATTTATGCACAAAAAAATCCTCTCAGTATTGTAAAAATATACTGAAAGGATTTACTCTCTTTTATTCCTTCACCAGCAGTGCCACTGCTTCTGTCCACACGGTCTCGCAGAACTGGTCTACACAACAGGCTTTTTCAAGTCGATATCCCGCCTGCAAAAATGCCTCCAGATCACGTGCAAGACTGGTTGCTTTACAGGAGACATACACAATACGGTTTACCCCATAGGAAAGGATCTTCGGCAGTGCTTTCGGATGGATTCCATCGCGAGGCGGATCCAGGACGATCACATCCGGCTTCTCAGTCAGATCATCCAGAACCTTCAGGACGTCACCGGCAATGAATTTACAGTTATCCAGTCCGTTCAGCTTCGCATTCTCTCTTGCTGCTGCAACTGCATCTTCCACGATTTCCACACCGATCACTTCTTTTGCTACCGGAGCAAGCAGCTGCGCGATCGTTCCGGTTCCACTGTAAAGATCGAACACTTCCATTCCTCTCGTATTCTGGATATAATCACGCACAATATTGTACAGTACTTCCGCAGCCAGTGAATTCGGCTGGAAGAAAGAAAACGTGCTGATACGGAATTTCAGTCCGAGCAGTGTCTCATAGAAATAGTCCTGTCCATAAAGTATCCTTGTCTCATCGCTCTGAACTACATCTGAAAGTGAATCATTGAGAATATGCATGATTCCAACAATCCTGCCCTCCAGTGGAAGAGCCAGAAGCTGATCTTTCAGCGGTTCCAGATCATACTCTTCCTGAGTGGTCGTTACAAGATGCACCAGAATCTCACCGGAAGTAACACCTCTTCTCAACATCAGGTGCCGCAGATAACCGGTGTGCTGCAGTTTCCTATAATAAGAAGCTCCTTTTTCTCTGAAAAATTCTCTTACACAAGTCAGGATATCCGTCATATCCTTATGCACCAGCTTACAGTCGTCAGTATTCAGGATATCATACGTACTTCCTTTCTTATGCAGACCAAGGGACAGTGGTCCGTCTTTGACCTCATCTCCAAAAGAAAACTCCATCTTATTGCGGTATCCGAATTCGATCGGGCTTCCGTGAATACCCTCCCATTCAAAAGCTGCATTTCCATTCTCATCTATCTGACCACCCTGGATCAATGCCTCTTCCAGAAGCTCTCGTATCTGTGTCTCTTTCATATGAAGCTGGTCTTCATAGGACATTGTCTGATACATGCAGCCACCACATGCCGGAAAATTGCTGCATACCGGTTCTCTTGTCTCCAATGGTGATTTTTCTATTACCTCCAGGATACGTCCCTGTGCCCTTCCGGAACGTTTCTTCTGAATCATAAAGCGTACCTTCTGTCCCGGAATTCCGTTCTTGATCAGAACCTTCTGATCCTCCACAAAAACATATCCCTTATTCGGGAAGTCCACCTTCTCTATTACACCTTCGTAAATTTCACCTTTTTTCATGCTTTCTATTCCTCATTTATATATTTGAAACACTTGCATCCAGCTGTCTCTTCGTAACCCTCACTCTTTTGTCTTTGACAGAGCAGTAAAACAGCCCCGGTTATCTGCCGGAGCTGTTTGAACTTCATGCTACGCTTACTCTGTTGCCATTCTCTCTGCAAGCAGTCATCTTACTCTTCTTCATCCTCGAAGTAATCATCAAAATCATCATCGAAATCTTCTTCAAAATCTTCCAGATAATCCGGAGCAAAGAAGCGATATACTGCAAATGCGATTCCTGCAACTGCTGCAACTGCGCCTATGATAGCCAGTACCCAGAGGACTGTATTTTTTTCTTTTTCGTCTTCTTTTTTCTTTAAAGCAGCAAGTAAATCCTCAATTTTCTCGTTCAGGTTTAAATTATTCAGATTCATGACGGGCACCTTCCTCTCACTCATTTATAGGTCATAGTATACCACTAATCCATCCATTTTACCATATTTTCTCGCAAATTTTCGATTATGTTTCTGCACCTTATCCATCCAGAACTTCTGACACACCAATCCGCTCCCCAAGTTTTACTCTTGTCTCAATTCCCTTTTCGGAATTCATAAAGATGTCTGGATCAGGCAGTACCCGTTCCTTCTGTGTCATCAGTATAACCGTCGAACCACCAAATGCGAAATTTCCTTTTTCTTTTCCCCGTTTTACACGGCCACGAAGTGGTACATTCTCAATCCTGCCGACCATCAACGCTCCGACTTCCATCATCAGAACAGTTCCAAAATTCACAGTCTTCAACAACGCATATTCTCTTGTATTTTCTTTGTAGATTGGATACACATCATTGGCGACCGGATTGACCGTATGCAGTTCACCCGGAATATGCACTCTCCGGGATTCAAATCCATCATCTATATAGATATATCTGTGATAATCGTCCACACATAAACGGAACACCCAGAGAAGTCCGCCTTCGTATCGTTTCGCCAGAACCGGATTCTTCAGAAGTTCAGCAACTGTATAGGATGTATGTTTGATTTTTACATGACAGTTCTCACTGATCGGATAAACACTCACCCTGCTGTCGCAGGGACTGACAAAAGCTTCCGGTACCATATCAATTTCTCTGGCACCCTCTCGAATATGTCTGGTAAAAAAATCATTGTACGACCAATACTTTTTCGGTTCATAATCTCTCATATCAATTCCTGCATGTCTTATAAATGCCGGAACCGCCAGTGCAGATACTCTGGAGTCCAGAATTCTGCCCCCAATCTCTGAAAGTACAGGATTTACAAGAGGTTTAAGTAAAGCCCTGCCAATCGCAGAGCCATACATTTTTTCCAGGAATCTGTCCTGAAACGAATCATTTTCAGTTACATGACCTTTTCGGTCTGCCGTATATGTTGTCATGCTGCTGCTCCTTTCAACTTCCTGACCGTATGATAATGAGCCCACCATCCTTCTTTGTAAAAAAGAATAAACAATACCGCCACTGCCACAACTGCAACCAATACCACCAGTTCCTGATTGGTCGGCTTACGGAAACGGAAATTAAAAATAAACAAGAATCCTACGATCAGCATCGCTACATGAAGCAATCCCACAAAATAACGAAATCCCGGGAAAAATACCGATGCCACAAACAGAAATGGCATGATCACAGCCATAGATGTGATTGGAAGTCCCTGATAGTACTTGCGGTTCTCAGATGTCTCGCTCTGGCGTTTTGCCTCCATCACATTAAAGTATGCAAGACGGATCACTCCTGCCATCCCGTAAAATGCAAGGATTGCAATGCTGTATGCTTTACACATTCCAAGTTTGTAGCCCAGAATGATTGGAAAAATCCCAAAACAGACAATGTCACAGAGAGAATCGATCTGAATGCCAAAGGATTTCTCATCATCGGTCCGGTTCTTCTTTGTCCGGGCTATCTTTCCATCAAACATATCACACAGTCCGGAAAAAGCCAGACAGGATACTGCCAGCGTAAGCCTCCCGTCGATTGCACAAAACATACCCAGGATGGATGAAACAAGACTGATATATGTAACAACTACTGTATAATCATAAAATCCTATCATTCGTAACTCTCCTTATTATCTTTGCCATGCCCCTGTCCGATCGTAAGCTGTGCCACAATCGTAAAAAGTGCACTGATCAAAAGCTCCCCATAATAACCAAGTCCTCTGCTGAGAACCATCCCCGGCAGAAGTAATGTGCCAAATACCGGGGTAAATATTGTCAGGAACAACGTCTCACTGATTCCCATACCTCCCGGAAGCGGAAGCATATCTACAGAAACCGAGATCACTGCCTGAAGAAACAGCACCGTCCAGAATCCTGTTCCTGACAGTGAAAATGCTTTATATACAAACCATGTTACTGCAAACATTGCCATTCTCTGTACAAATGTGATCGCAATGATATTCACGATCACTCTCGGATGTGTCTTCAGATAAGCAGCTGTATCTCTGTAAGTATCCATGGAATCTTCCAGTTTTTTCAGCCTTCCTTCTTTGTGACGAAGAATACGGAATTTCTCAAGAATCGAAAGTCCCCATACAAGAAATGATCTGGCAAGCAGTGGATGAAATACCAGAATCGTCATAAAAGTCACACAGAAAATATTCAGTCCCAATCCCAGATAGAAAACAGGAAGAATTCCTTCCAGATACTGATGCAGGAATCCTCTTCCAAACACAGCCACTCCGATACCGACCACCACCAGCACCAGCTTATAGGTGATCGTAATGATCATCAGAATAACCGCAGAAACTGGAATAGATATGTTTTTCTTTTTCATATAATATGCCTGCATTGGCTGTCCACCACTCGCAGATGGTGTAATACAGCTGAAAAAGAATCCTACCGATGAAAAGAGAAAACAGGTTCTTTTTTTCAGTTTTATTCCATAGGACCGCATCATATACCATATGATGATCGACTCACCCCAGATAAAGAATGCCACCAGTGCAAGCCCGGGCACGAGCCATCGTTTATCCGCACTCCGAATGGCATCCATCATAGCCCCGAGATCTTCTCCATGAAACACTCCATAAATTGTGAGCACAAAGACAATGATCAGGAAAACTCCATTAAAGATTGCTCTTTTATTTTTTTTCATAAGCAGCTCACCCTTCTGTAGATTTCAGAATCTTTTTCTCGATCCTGCTGCCAAATCTTTCGTAAATTTTGTACAGATTTGTGTTTCTTCCGATACAGAAACACAGTTCTGCAAGAAGGATTCCTCCTGCCACGTCCACCAGAACATGCTGTTTCGTCAGCAATGTAGAGACAAACACAAGAATTGCCAGCACTGCCGACACTCTCTGGTACCATACCGGAATTTCTTTTCTTCCGCGGATGCCCAGATAGCAGAACCAGCTGACCAGACAATGAATAGACGGAAACAGATTATCTGCTGCATCAATAGAGTACAGCCACAAAGCAAGCTGATTCCATAATCCTCCATCTGTTATCACTGGTCTAGTATTCGTTGTGGGATACAAAAGAAAGAAACCAAGGCAGATACATCTTGATATAAAATCTCCTGTAAAAAACTGGTACACACTGTATCGATCCTGCCTGGCAATCAGAATGTAATTGACGGCCCAGAAAAGATAGCATCCAAAATAGATGATCAGAAACTGCGGAACAAAAGGAAGGCTCCTGTCCACAGCAGTTTCTATATTGTGGTGGTACCATCCACCTGCGATCATTCTGGAACCTGAATAAACAAGACAATTAAATACAAACGAAAAAATAACCGGGAAAATTCCATATGCAGGAAGTATCCTCGTGAGGCCTTTTAAAATTTTTTTCATTCTGTACTCCCTTCGAATTTTCATGTATCCAGTATATCATTCATTAAAAGGTAAAACAACTAAAGTACAGAAACTTTAAGATTTCTTAAGAAAATTATAAAAAGTTATATTTTCTTAAGTTTTGCAAAGGCAGCGAACATTTTTTTAACTCCGACTTTGTCAAAATCTACAGTAACCTCATAATCTCTGCCGCCTTCTACGATATCCTTAACGATGCCAACACCAAATTTAATGTGACGGACCGTATCCCCAACACCGTAATCCAGGGAATCCGCTTTCGTTACCTTAAAATTCTGCGGCTGAAATGCCTTCGTATGGAAGCTTTTCTTCATCTGCAGATAGCTGTTGAGCGGAGATTTTGTCTCCGGGATCTTTGGTTTGTGTTCCTGAACAGTATGTCCAAGATCCACCAGTTCCCGTGGAATCTCTCTCACAAATCTGGAAACGCGATTATACTGCGTTTCCCCACGCACCATACGCTGCTGCGCACTGGTCATAGTCAGTTCTTTCATGGCTCTGGTGATTCCCACATAACAAAGTCTGCGCTCCTCCTCCATGTCCGACTGGTCACCGGAAAAGATGCACATACTGCTCGGGAACATGCCATCTTCCATTCCGGCAAGGTATACATATGGAAATTCCAGTCCCTTTGCACTGTGCAAAGTCATCAATACTACATAATCCTGATTCTCATCTACAGAATCAATATCCGCGATCAGCGCAATTTCTTCCAGGAATCCGGATAATGTTGCTTCTCTGTTCTCAGCCTTCATTGTCTCTTCATAAGAAACCGTTTTGGATATCAGCTCATCGATATTCTCCACTCTGGCTCTGGATTCTTCTGTATCTTCTGCTTTCAGTTCATCCACATAACCGGTCAGATCTATGATTTCCTCCAGAAGCTCCGATACAGAATATGCCTGTGCTTTGCTCTTAAGTGACTGGATAAATGTAACAAATCCATCCACTTTTGAAAGACTGCGTCCGATCGACGGCACTTCCTCTGCCACACGGAGTGCATCATAAAAACTGATATTCATCATGTCGGCATAATCCTGGATTCTGCCGACCGTTGTTGCTCCGATTCCACGCTTTGGTACATTCAGGATTCTACGCACCGCAAGATCATCCGCTGCATTGTCTACCGTTTTCAGATAGCAGAGCAGATCTTTGATTTCTTTACGTGCATAGAAGTTCACTCCCCCTACGATCTTGTAAGGAATGTTTGCAAGCAGACACTTCTCTTCAAAAAGACGGGACTGCGCATTTGTTCGATAAAGTACTGCACAATTATGATACTCTGCCGTTCCTTCTCTGTGTCGTCGGGCAATGTCCCCTACAACAAATTCGGCTTCCTCATATCCATTCATAAACTGTCGGAAATGGATTTTCTCTCCCTCCGGGTTCTCGGTCCAGAGTGTTTTTTCTTTACGCTCTGTATTATTTGCGATCACACCATTCGCTGCATTTAAGATATTCTGCGTAGAACGATAATTCTGCTCCAGACGAATAACTTTAGCATCCGGGAATACCCTCTCAAATCCCAGGATATTTCCAATATTGGCTCCACGGAATCTGTAAATGGACTGGTCATCATCACCGACTACACACAGATTCTCATACCTGGATGCCAGAAGACTTACAAACTTAAACTGTGCCGTATTGGTATCCTGATATTCATCTACCATAATATAGCGGAAACGTTCCTGATAACTCTGCAGAACATCGCCACAATTCTGGAACAGTTCCACTGTCTTGCATATGAGGTCATCAAAATCCAACGCATTATTCCGACGCAGTGCTGCCTGATATTCACGATAAACCTGCGCCGCTCTTTTCTGGTTAAAATCAGCACCTGCATTCATTTCCATTTCATCCGGAGTCAGCAGCTCATCTTTTGCATGTGAAATCTGAGCCAGTAGTGCACGTTCCTTCACTTTCTTGGTGTCGATATTCATTTTGCGGCAGATTTCTTTGATCAGTGTCTTCTGGTCGTCCGCATCGTAAATCGTAAAATTATTATCATAACCGAGACGGTCTATATGGCGTCGTAAGATCCGCACACATGTCGAGTGAAAAGTTGATACCCATACACTTCCCCCTTCGCTTCCTGCGATCTTGTCCACACGTTCTCTCATCTCGTGGGCCGCTTTGTTGGTAAATGTGATTGCCAGAATATTCCACGGATTCACACCCTTTTCTGCAATCAGATAAGCAATCCTGTGTGTCAGTACTCTGGTCTTTCCTGAGCCGGCTCCTGCAAGAATCAGAAGTGGTCCATCTGTATGCAGAACAGCTTCTTTCTGTCGGTCATTCAATGTATCATAAATTGTATTCATCAATTATCTCCTGTTTCTTTGTGGTTACTTATTTCGAACTGATGTTTTCTTGCTATCTTTTTAATTATACATGAAACCTGGTATGGGGTAAAGGAATTTTAAAATCATTTGCAAAAACCATTTACAAGTAGTATTTAAAACTATATAATAGAGCGTGCAGGTATTAGAAATACCATTCTGCCTTTATTTCAGGCAAAGGAGATGAATTTATGTCAGTTAATACAGACTCCATGATCCGTAATATTCTGGATCGTGTTTCCAGAATCGGTTATGTAAAACCAGAGGATATTCCCAATATAGATCTTTATATGGATCAGGTCACTACTTTTATGGAAGCACAGCTTGCTCATTCCAAACGCTATGAAGATGACAAGATTCTTACAAAGACCATGATCAATAATTATGCCAAGAATAATCTGCTTCCTTCTCCTGAGAAGAAGCGCTATTCAAAAGAACACCTGCTGGTTCTGATCTTTATCTACTATTTCAAAAATATTTTATCGATCAGCGATATCCAGACTCTGCTCAGACCACTGACCGATAAATATTTCAAATCTATGGATGATATGGATCTCACTGCTATCTACAACGAAGTATTCAGTATGGAAAAAGGACAGATCGAATCTCTTCAGAAGGAGCTTCTGGAACGCTATGAAATTGCTCAGGGAACTTTTGAGAATGCACCGGAAGAAGACAGGGATTTCCTGAAATTATTTTCTTTCATCTGTCTTCTCAGCTTTGATGTTTATGTAAAGAAAATGCTGATCGAGCAGATGATCGACGAACTCCGTGCTTCCACGGATACAGACACAAAACATAAGAAAAAATAATACAGCATCAGAAGTACTGATCCTGTATTACATAAAAATTACCTGCATCACTGCAGGTAATTTTTATTTACATAGCCGCTCTTTCCAAGTCTGGAAGAATATACATACCAGTAAGTACTTCCACTGGAATCCTGGACCTGAACGGTATCGCCGTTATTCAACTGTCCGATCTCATTTGCATCATCATACGCTTTTGCATTACGAAGTGCCAGATAGCCACTCTTGACTTTCACTGTCTTTGTAACAACCGCAGATGCTGTATTGTCTTTATTTTTTACCAGATAATCTTTGTTTACATATCCGCCCTTTCCAAGTCCCGGTACATATACCAGCCAATAGGTACTGTCACTGGCATCCGCGATCTGTACCTTATCTCCTGTATAAAGTTCTGCAACTTCATTGGACGATTTAAACGCCTTGGCATTACGAAGCGCCAGATATCCACTCTTGACACTTACATAACGTTCACTTGAAGAATTCGCCAGATATCTGCGATTTACATATCCGGATTTCTTGAGTCGTGATGCATATACATACCAGTAGGTGCTTCCACTGGAATCTGTCACATCAACGGTATCACCTGTATAAAGCTTACCGATCTCATTCTTGTCATCATAAGCCTTTGCATTACGAAGTGCCAGATAGCCATCCGCTACTGTAACTGTGTAGGAAGTGGTGGCCGCCCATCCTGTCTGCACCGTCATCGGCATAGCAAGTGCAAGTGCGATTACACATGTGAAAATACGTTTCAGGACTCCTGACCTCTGCATTGTGGAAAATCTCTTCTTCATAATGTTGCCCTCCTTTGTATTTAGTTTTTGCTCCCCGTGACAAGTCTTCGAGCAGATACGACACCGAACCGTTCTTGTCAAATTTTTTATTATAGTTTATCATATAGGAAACAACTTTCTGTAAAATAAAATTTCTCGGGAGGATATATATTCATGCGCAAACTATTATCTGTTTTTCTTGCCGGATGTCTACTTTTACTGCTTCCTGCCACAATCTGGGCTTCTGCGGAAACCACCTATGAAAGCGAACAGGGACAGGCCATGATCAAGGCTCCATCTTCGGCTTCTCCAAATGCTTCTGCCAATGCTGAAGCCGATGTCGATTCTTCAGATGACTCCGAAGGTACTTTGAGTCCTTCCGGTTCTTCTTCAGGCATGGACTGGTCTGCCGCAAACACGGCTTCAACTCCGTCTTCCGGTTCCAGACAGTTTACCGTCTGTATTGATCCGGGACATCAGGGAAGCTGGGTAGACATGAGTGCACAGGAACCTATGGCTCCAGGTTCATCTCAGACCAAAAATAAAGCTACGACCGGTACTACCGGTAACTACTCCAAGGTTCCGGAATATGAAGTCAACCTTGAAGTTTCTCTTGTCCTTGAAAAAGAACTGGCATCTCGCGGGTACAAGGTTGTCATGACCCGCGAGGATAACGACAAAGCCATCAGCAACAAAGAACGTGCAGAATTTGCCACAGAATCCGGAGCCGATATCACGGTCCGCATTCATGCAAACAGTGACAACAGTGCTTCTGCTGCCGGTGCTCTTACCATGGCCCCAACCAGTTCCAATCAGTATCTGGACAAGGAACTCATCGAAAAAAGTAATACGCTTGCATCCTGTATCATCGACAGTTACTGCAATGCCACCGGACTTGCAAACAAAGGCGTCATCTCTGCCGACAATATGACTGGTACCAACTGGAGTACAGTTCCGGTTGCCATCCTCGAAATGGGATTTATGAGTAACCAGAATGATGATCTTTACATTACCAATTCCGCAAATCACGAAACTATGGCAAGGGGAATTGCCGATGGAATCGATGCATATTTCAATACTGTCGAACCGGCTATTACTACTGTCGGAGAACACCTCGCCGATCTCACCTCACAGCTGGAAAAGAACTATACGGATCCGCTTGAACAACAGGGAGAACTCTGGGCAATCGCAGCTATGGATCTGAAGACGCAGGCCTACAGCACAGTCAATGCCGAACAGTCCATGCAGTCTGCCAGTGTTATCAAAGCATTTATCATGGCCGCTGTTTATGACAAACTGATATATCCAGATGAAGGAACTACGGTTTCATCCGATTATGAAAGTACTCTGAAACCTCTCCTCACCAGTATGATCACAGTCAGTGACAATGACTCTGCCAACGAACTGGTCCGCAAGCTCGGTGGAGGCGATTTTCAGACAGGAGCTGCTATTGTCAATGAGTTCTGTCAGGAGCGGAACTACACCTCCACGCATCTTGGCCGCGAGTTCCTGGCTTCTGATCCAACCGATGACAATTACACAAGTGCTTCCGACTGCTGCCGACTGCTCTCTGATATTTACAACAGTTCTCTGGTAAACGCAGAAGCATCTGCCGAAATGCTTGCGCTCCTTACGAGCCAGACAAAGACAGCCAAGATTCCGGCAGGTGTTCCTTCCGGCACCGCAACTGCCAACAAAACCGGAGAACTTGCAGACTCCGGAAAACTCGGTGTTGTCGAAAACGATATTGCCATTGTCTTTGACAAAGAGCATCCATATGTGCTCTGTGTACTCTCCAATAATATCAAGAATAATTCCAGTGCACAGAATACGATCAAAAAAATCTCTGCAGATGTCTATACATATATGACCACAAAACAAAAGTAATTTCTCACAGCAACAAAAAAGGAACAGACCTTTGGATTATTCCATTGCCTGTTCCTTTTCCCTGTATTTCTTTATTCTTTATTCTTCTGTCTTTCCTGCGGTTTCTTTTTCTTTCATTCTGGAAAAGACCATCTCATATCCGTCATTTCCGTAGTTGAGAGAACGGTTCACACGGCTGATCGTCGCGGTGGAAGCACCGGTCTTCTCTGAAATATCCAGATATGTGCGTTTGTCTGTCAGCATCTTTGCAACTTCAAAACGCTGTGACAGAGAAAGAAGTTCATTGATCGTACATACATCCTCAAAAAATGTATAACATTCTTCTTTATTCTTCAGACAAAGGATTGCTTCAAATAAATGATCAACCTCTTCTGTTCTGATTTTTTTACCCATAATCCCTGCTCCTTTAGTTACATTGTTTGTACTGTTTCATATACATGGTATTTTAACACTTTAACATGTGAAAAGCAAGGACTATTTTGACGCATTAATTGTAGTTGTTTTTTTCTGATGAATCAAGTATACTTAAGAACAAATGTACGTGTTTTATAATTTTTGATTCAGAATGGAGCATCTGCTATGGATTTATTTGAATATGCCAAATCTAAGACTCTGGACCGGGAGTCGCCTCTGGCTTCCAGGCTCCGTCCAAGGACCCTGGATGAGGTGGTGGGGCAGCAGCATATTATCGGAAAGGACAAGCTGCTTTAGCGCGCCATCAAGGCGGACCAGCTTGGTTCCATCATTTTTTATGGCCCGCCGGGAACCGGAAAAACCACG
>OGUK01000998.1_pt1 | contig 20124 bp, 19 predicted proteins | sample 1553151 | NCBI WGS metagenome assembly OGUK01 (sample SAMEA2580208, study PRJEB22360) | human gut metagenome | biome: human gut; feature: human-associated habitat; material: faeces | place: Denmark | collected 2008/2010
GTAGTGATGATTGTTTTTAGGTTCAGCAGCATAACCACCGCAAGGAACAGCAGGAGCAACGAACCAGACGAGAAACGAAAAACCAGCGATTTGTCACTGGCTCTGATACGATTCCCGCGTTTATTGAATTGTGGCATAGGCTAAATCCTTTCCTTATTTTTTATGCTGTGGCTGCTGCGGATTGTTGGGAGCGTGGTTATTTCCGGCTGGCTGACCATTCTTATTCTTCAAAACAATATCATCTGCCTTGATATACCAGTCAACGTCTGCACCTTGAAATGTAGCGGTTGCCACCGTATCAGCTACAGGATTGATGATTTCCACCTCTGTGTTGTAGTCAAATTCCTTTAACGGAACAGAAGCCGGAATACTCACCTGTATCATGCGTCCTTGCTCCTTGCACTTCAAATCGTAAGTGCGTTCCTTGATTTCTTCAGAAACCGTACCGTCCTCATTCTGGATATGTACCTCTCGTCTTAATGCAGAGAATTTCAATACTCCGAAAGTCTTTTCCTTGTCTATAATGATTCCGTTTGCTAATCTCATAATGTTTTTACCTCCTTATGCTTTCACCATATCGTCAGCCGATAAGATATAATTTGTGAATCCTCTTGTACCGATTTTGTAACCCTCTGCGGTGATTTTGGGATTGATAAGTTTCACTTTTTCCTCTGATTCAAAGTTCTTCTCACCAGCAGAAGCAGGCAGCACCACGATAATATCATCTGCCCTCTGTACATCCGAATAAAGGTTGAAGCTACGGGAAACGACCGTCATACGTCCGTTGATCCTACGCTGTTCCACCTTATTCTCACCTGCAAATTCCAAATTTCCGAATGTTTTTTCCATGTTAGGGATAACGTGTTTCAATTCCATAAATGTATTTACCTCTTTTCTTTCTGATTTTGTTGATGTTATATAGTGTCATTCTGCTGTTGGGATAATATCTGTCTGCCTGTGAATTATCAAGGGCAAGCGTTGTGCTGCCGCACCCTTGACAATCCCCATTCAGAAAGATAAATGTTAATCAAGCAGAATTTAGTTGAGTTGCCAGCCACGGACTGACTTTTTTATGATGGGAGGTGAACGGGGAGTTGCTTTCATAAGCCGATACCTCCCGTATTATTTAGACTTTTTTACTCTGCGGAATCTCTTATAACATGCAAAGATAAGACCAGCAGCGGAAATCCCCATCATGGCGAATAATGCGACAAATGGTGTATTATCACCTGTTTTTACGGAACTCTTTCTGTTCGCTGCAGGTGTAAGATTTGTTCCAGGAGCAGTCACTTTGGCTTTTGCGATGCTGAAAGATACCTGTCTGGTATCCGTTGTTCCTGTTGCTTTCCAGCTGCTTCCATCATACTGCTGCTGTGCAAAAGCAACTTTCAGCGTATAATCCCCACTCTGTGCCAGTCCAAAAGACGCAGTATATGGTGCGGCGTTCCAGACATTTGTATTAATGACTGTCCAGCTCTGCGGAACATAACGGGTGTCTCCTTTTTTCGGAGAATTATTATCCATTCCCGCACCAACTGCTGTAAAGGAAATCTTTGTCTGTGTAGTATAAACTCCATTTACATCAATGCCTGTAATCTTATTATTCTCTGCAGATGCAACTTTTGCACTGTATGCATTTACGCTGACTTCCACAGAAGTAGCAAGACTGATCTTATTATCATTATCCACTCCGGAAGGCAACGTCACGGTACCGGATACAGTAAATTTCTGAGCATCTGTACTGGACTGCTTATAAGAAGTTTCTTTCACATTCCATGAAACTGCTGCTTTCATACTTCCTTCTGTTGTTTCAACCACTACAGTAGATGGAAGTTTCAGAGAGGCTGCATCCTTCTTCGTCCCATTTGCAAGTCCGGTAACTGCTGCCGGCTGCTGAATCTTCGTAAGAACTGCATTTCCCTTCACAACCTGTAAATTCACTGTAATAGATTTATTTAAAGATGAAGAAATCTTAAGGTCCTCTGAATAAGCACCCACATCCAGTCCTGTCTTAGGCTGCACTGTATAAACAGCAGTTGCTCCCGGTGCCAGTGTAAGCTGTGCAGGATCAACAGAAACTGTAAAATTTGTCAGTGCCGGCTGTTCCAGTGTTACTGTCACATTTCCATTGTTCGTGACCGTGAACTGCTGTGGAGCAATCTCACTATAGCCCTTCTTTGCGGCTGCAAAATCAATCAACTGTCCTGAAACATCCAGAGAAGGATCTGGAGAATTTACTGTAACTGTCGCAGTGATCGGAATGCTCTTTCCATTTGTAGTATCTGTAATCGTAAATGTTTCTGTATAAGGAGTCGCATTCGCTGTAAGATTGATCTTTGGCTGAATTGTAAATGTAGCCTTAGCTCCGCTCTTAACAGTCTGTGCCTGCCAGGTAATATCAAAATACTGTCCCTGGGCTGCGCCTGTACTGCTGACTGCATCAGACAGAACAGCATCTGCATTTCCTTCATTTGTCAGTGTGATCGTCTGAGGCGCCGGAAGTTCTGTATATCCATCTACCAATGTTCCAAAGTCAGGACCATCTTTAGGATCGCGTGTAACATTGCTCACTGCCGGAGCAGGTATCGTAACATTCACAGGAACTATGATCTTATTATCGCTGTTATTTTTATCTGCAAACAGAATATTATCCGGATAAGGCGTATCTGTTGCCAGATTTTCTGCCGGTGTAACTGTAAATGTCGCACTTTCACCAGCCGGAATCACCTGTTCGGAAGGATCTATTGTCACTGCAGGCGCCGCACCTGTTGAAGAAGCAGCTACTGTCACTGCCTGTGCGGAATTATTTTTTACAGTGATCTGCTGGCTTTCTGTAGATTTAAATGTCAACCCGGACTCTGCAACAGTATCATCTACTGCCAGTGTAACTTCTGTTGTGGTACTTCCATTATTTCCGCCATCTGAAGTGTTCGCATCATTCGAAGGATCTGTTGTACTGTCCGCCGGAGTTTCATCACCTTTATTCTGATCATCTGCTGTCGGATCTGATGTATTTCCTGTATCTGTTTTCTGATCATCCTGTCCGTTGCCGTTCTGTGCATCATCCTTTGCTGCCTCAACTGTCATCTTTGCTTCAAACGAAACTTCTACACCTTCTTCACTGGTATATGTGATCGTATCATCATACTCTCCTGCTGCTATCCCGGCACGCGGTACGATCCACAGCTGCTGACTGCTATTCTGTTCCATTGGATCTGAAATATCCTGAACCATAAAATGTTCCGGACTGATATCTGTAAAATTCAACGTAGTATTGCCGGTATTCGTTACCGTTACATACTGTGCCTGTATACTGTCTTCCTGACCGGAAATCACAGTTCCAAAATCTACAACTTCAGAATTTCCGTCTCCAATGACGATACTTGCATCTGCTGTTGGAGTTTCCGTTTTTCCCGTATCGTTGTTTTTCTGAGAGTCCGCAGTATCTGCTGCATCATTTGTCTGTCCATATGTGCCATCTTCTGTTGCTTCCGGAATACCATCCACAGATTCAGAACCTGCACTTTCACTCTGCTGCTTCTCTTCATCTGTTGTAGCAGCGGGAATGCCTTCTATATTCTCAGTTCCTGCCTGTGTAGAATCCTCCTGATAGGTTGTGTCTGTATCCTCGGACACACCAGTCTGTGTTGTTTCTTCTGTATCAGCAGAAGCATCTGTATTCTGAGACTGTTCATTTTCTGTTTCTTGTGCAGCCTGCTGTTCAGCAGTATCTGCAGCGGCAGCCTTTTCTTCTGCTGCTTTTACCTCCTGGCCAGCAGCAGTCTGCGCATCTATTACTGTATCTGATACAACTTTCAGACTTCCGGTATAACCATTTTCTTCTTTGCCGGTGACCGTCAGGACAATTTTGGAACCAATATCATCCTGTGTTACTGTATAAGTCTTGTCTTTTCCGAGTTCTTTCAGTTCAGGCTTCTCCCCTGCTTTCTCTGTTTCCTCATCCTCAACTGTTTTTCTCTCCCAGAGATAGGCAACATCATCCTCCGTCACTCCCTCTGGCTTTACTTCTTTAAATTCTGCACTCAATGTTCTGCCTTCTGCTGCAGTTCCCTGAATCTTCAATTTACCATCCAGTGCTGGAATTTCTGCTGCAAACACTGTTGCAGAAATCATCGACAATGCCAGAAGCACCGACATAATGACTGCAAGAATTCTCTCTTTCCGCATGATTCATCCTCCTTTTAGATTTGTTCTGTCCTGATTTATTTCTTATAGAATTCGACTTTAACTTTTCTTTAATTCTTTGTCGGTATCTATACCCCGTCTCCTGTAAAAAATTATAACACAGGTTTTTTATCGAATGTAATTTGTATTTTACAGAACTGTTACATTACCACATTGTTCCTCTACACAAAAATATCCCCGGTCATATTACTTATCGACCAGGGATATACGTCTTTTTTATGAATTTTCTTATCCTTCCACGATCAGATAACCACCGGATGGAAGTGTAAAAACTTCACATGCCTCTTCCAGTTCCTCATCAGACATTCCACTGACATCTGCTCCTGCTTCATCCAGATACTTTCTGACTTCTTTGATATTTTTTACTTCAACAGCCATGCAGTCTTCCAGAAATTCCTCCGCTTCTTCCACAGTCTCAGCTACCGGTTCATCATAAAGTCTGCCTTGTTCTTTCAAAAAAACCTCAATACTCTCTTCTGTATACATTATTTCAATACCTCCTCAATGTTTCCTTTCGCCGTAATCAGCTTTTTTAGTATTGTCTCAACTCTCTCCGTTTCATATGCCGCTGCCTGTTTTACTCCATCTTTGGCATGTGCCATTGCGAAACTGTACGGAACAGATTTCAGCATGGCAATATCATTGTATTCATCACCAAACACGATACATTCTTCCGGTCTGATTCCCAGAATCTCCTGATATTTTTCAACGCCTTTTGCCTTATTGGTATCAAAAGGAATAAAATCCACCCATGCTGTTCCGGAAGTCACAACTGTACATTTGTCCCCAAAGCGTTCATTCCAGTAATGAATCGTATCGTCCTGCAGTCCGCCTCTTTCATATACTGCCAGTTTCATACACGGTTCCGTGATTTCTTCAAAGCTATTGATTTCTTTGCAGACATTTCCAACGACATTGATCATCAGATCTCTGAAATGTTCTGTTTTCGGTCTGATATAGTAAAAATCTTTCGTGGAACAGGTAAATTCTGATCCTTCTTTGTCATAAATATTTTCTGCGATTTCACGGACCAGCTCCTGTTCAAAACTGTCCTGATAAAGAACTTTTTCATTATACACAGCAAGACCGCCATTTTCGCTGATAAACGCCATATCATCCACTACTGGCCGGAACATTTTTTTCATATTTGCATACTGACGTCCACTTGCAGCCACAAACAGTATTCCCATTTTTTTTAACTGTCTGATCAGTGGGAAAATTTCTTCCGGAAGGCTCTGCGCCCCCTTAAAAAGTAAAGTTCCGTCCAGATCACTTGCAACAAGTTTAATCATTTTTCCATTCCTCGCATATATATAATAAATCCTGTGGTTTCTCAGCCACTTTTTCCGCACCATTACTCTCCAGTTCCTCACGGTCACGAAATCCCCAGAGTACTCCTACCGTATGCATTTTTGCAGCAGTTCCTGTTTCCATATCTGTTTTGGTGTCACCTACATACATACACTCTGATGGAGATACGCCAAATTCTGACGCCGCTTTCAAAGGACCATCCGGAGCTGGTTTTCTTCGTATTGAATCACTCTGTCCGATCACAAAGTCAAAATACCCATCAAACATCTTCTCTATTACTTTCACAGCTGCCACATGTGGTTTGTTCGAGCAGACTGCCAGCTTCATTCCACGTTTTTTCAGCTCCTTCAGCATTTCTTTAATGCCTTCATATGGTACAACTTTGTATAATGGATCTTCATCAAATTTTTTTCTGTAAATCCTGCGAACTTCTTCATAATGTGTCAGTTCCGGATCACCGGCATCTTTCAGACAGCGGCGAATGAGCATATCCGCCCCTTCCCCACTGTAATATTTAAAGTTTTCCACCGGCTGTGGTTTGAGATTCATACTCTTTAAAATCTCATTTGCCACATAAGCCATTGACTCCAGTGTATTTGCCAAAGTACCATCCAGATCAAAAATACAAGCCTTTATCATTTGTTTATCCCCTTAATTCAATCCCATGTTTCTTCATTTCATAAAAAAGTCTGCCAACCGGCAATCCCACTACGTTCGTATACTCTCCCCGGATTTCTTTCACATAAATGCCAAATCCGCCCTGAATACCATAGCTTCCGGCTTTGTCCATTGGTTCACCACTCGCAATATAAGTTCTGATTTCCTCATCGGAGACCGGGTAGAAAGAAACATCTGTACTCTCAGAAAATGAGATATTCTCCCATTTTCCATTTTTCTTTATCAAAACTGTTACCCCTGTATATACCTGATGTATATTTCCCTGAAGCATTTTAAGTGTCTTAAATGCATCGGACTCATCGACCGGTTTTCCGAGGATTTCATTATTATAAGAAACAATTGTGTCTGCTCCGATCACAACCGTCCCCTCTTCCATATCAAAATTCAGTGCAACTGCAGTTGCTTTCTGTTCCGACAACTCTCGAACGATTTCTTCTGGTTTATCCGAAGTAATCTTTTCCTCTCCGTCAGCTGCGCATACCTGAAAAATAACACCGGCTGCCGCCAGAAGCTCTCTGCGTCTTGGTGAAGCAGAAGCAAGTATGATTTTTCTCATATAATATCCCTTTTCTACTGTTTTCTGTTTGTGTAAATCAAAGCATTTACTTCTGTAACAGTATACCCTGTCACCTAACATCGTGCAACCGTGAAAATGTAAAAAAAGTCGGCACCAATTCCCATATCTGCAAGGAATATATGCCAACTTTCATTTTTGCAAAAAAATAAAGCTGCTGACGGGAATCGAACCCGTGACCTCCGCCTTACCAAGGCGACGCTCTACCGACTGAGCCACAGCAGCATTTCCATAAGCGGACATTTCTGTCGCTCACAGTTGATAATATTAACAGAAAAAGCATACCCTGTCAACAGGCAATTTGTTTTTTTTGCCTTTGTGTTTTTTTACATTTATTTCTCGATATTTTTCTCTTGAAATCTTTTAAATCCGGCGTTTTTATGATATGATTAACCTTTAAAGAAACATTCAGGAGGGAAAGAGATGGAAAACGAAACCGTTTCTAAAAATTTTATTGAAAACATCATTGATAAAGACCTTGCAGAGGGTGTTTATGATACCGTACACACCCGCTTCCCACCGGAGCCTAATGGATACCTCCATATCGGACATGCCAAATCCATTCTTTTGAATTACGGACTTGCCCAGGAATACAACGGCAAGTTTAATATGCGTTTTGATGATACAAACCCGACCAAAGAAAAGAGTGAGTTTGTAGAATCCATCAAGGCAGATATCAAATGGCTTGGTGCAGACTGGGAAGACAGACTGTTTTTTGCATCTGACTATTTCGGACAGATGTATGAAGCTGCTGTAAAGCTGATTCAGAAAGGCAAAGCCTATGTATGTGACCTGACAGCAGATCAGATCCGTGAATATCGTGGAACTCTTACAGAGCCGGGTAAAGAAAGTCCATACAGAAACAGAAGCGTAGAAGAGAACCTGCAGCTTTTTGAAGAGATGAAAGAAGGCAAATATGCAGACGGAGAGAAAGTGCTTCGTGCCAAGATCGATATGGCATCTCCGAACATGAATATGCGCGACCCGGTTATCTATCGTGTTGCTCATATGACTCACCACAGAACAGGTGATACATGGTGCATCTATCCAATGTATGATTTCGCCCATCCCATCGAGGATGCGATTGAGGGAATCACACATTCCATCTGTACTCTGGAGTTTGAGGATCACAGACCACTGTATGACTGGGTTGTAAAAGAATTGGAATACCCACAGCCGCCGAAGCAGATTGAGTTTGCAAAACTGTATCTGACAAATGTAGTTACAGGTAAACGTTATATCAAGAAATTGGTAGAGGAAGGCATCGTAGACGGATGGGATGATCCGCGTCTGGTTTCCATCGCAGCACTGCGCCGCCGTGGATTTACACCGGAATCCATCAAAATGTTTGTAGAACTCTGCGGTGTATCCAAAGCAAACAGCTCTGTTGACTATGCAATGCTTGAATACTGCATCCGTGAGGATCTGAAACTGAAACGTCCACGTCTGATGGCTGTTCTTGATCCGATCAAGCTTGTGATCGATAATTATCCGGAAGGCGAAGTAGAATATCTGGAAGCTCCGAACAATATGGAGAATGAAAAACTGGGAACCCGTAAAATACCGTTTGGCAGAGAACTCTATATTGAGAGAGAAGACTTCATGGTAGATCCGCCTAAGAAATATAAGAGAATGTTCCCGGGCACAGAGGTTCGTCTTATGAACGCATATTTTGTAACCTGTACAGGATATGAAGCTGATGAAGATGGAACTGTACGTGTTGTACACTGTACTTATGATCCTGCAACAAAGGGTGGCAATGCGCCGGATGGCAGAAAAGTAAAAGGAACCATTCACTGGGTAGAAGCAAGTCAGGCAGGAAAAGCAGAAGTACGTCTCTATGAGAATATCGTAGACGAGGAGAAGGGTGTATACAACAAAGAAGATGGTTCTCTGAATGTAAATCCGAACTCTTTGACAAAAGTTACTGCATATGTAGAACCAGCACTTATGGAAGCAAAAGGCTATGACAGCTTCCAGTTCGTAAGAACAGGATTTTTCTGTGCAGATATCCATGATTCTAAAGAGGGTGCACCGGTATTCAACCGTATCGTGTCTCTGAAGAGCTCATTTAAACTTCCGAAAGCATAATGAGACTGAAATAGTAATATAATCAGAATAAAAAGGGAATGTTGCTTCTACGATTGTATAATCGTGAAGTAACATTCCTTTTTGGTTACGTTACTGTGAACGGTAACGTTTATTCTTCAGATTCAGATGCAGCGTCCATAGTCTCTTCAAAATTCTCGGGTTCATCGGCATCTTCTTCCTCTTCTGCATCTTTAATCTCAACTTCAGCAGCTTTATCGGAAGACTTCTCAGAATCGTCTGTATCAGCAGCTTCTTCGTTTTCGGTGTCATCTGTTGCAGACTGTTCGCCTGTATGTTCCCAGGACTGGAAATCTTCGGCAGGTTCCTGATCTTCCTTAGCAGTTTCCTTTTCATCAGTCAGATCGAAATCATCAAAGTCATCTTCAAAATCAAAATCCTCTTTACAGGATCCTTTTTTGGCAATAAGGGCAGCTACAGCACCGGCAGCAGCTGCTGTAAGGGCACCTATTGCAACATATCCCCAGTATTTATTAATTTTAGCCATGATAATCATAAACTCCTTTCTGATATTTTCCTATTTTTGACAGCGAGTCAGGATAAAAATATCTTTTACTCCTGACACCATTTTATTCAGCTATAGGTTATTGTTATTTTAATACTTTTCAGATAAAAAGAAAAGCGAAATTTTATGGAAAGAGTTAATGAAAGCAGTTGCATACCAAAAAGATACAAGGTATACTATGACAGGAAAGAAGAGGTTATTATGAGAAAAATTATTTTGGCATCTGCTTCACCCAGACGAAAAGAACTGTTGGAACGGGCTGGCGTAGATTTTGAAGTGTTGCCTGCATCAGGTGATGAGAATCGTATCTCAGACAATCCGGGAGAGGCAGTAAAACAGCTGGCTTCGGATAAAGCAGCTTCTGTTATCCGCACTATGAAAGATAGTGCCGACGGAACAATTGTGATCGGATCTGACACAGTGGTAGTGTTTGAGAATGTGATCCTTGGCAAACCTCATGATACAGAGGATGCAGTGAATACATTAAAGAAACTTCAGGCAAGTACTCATCAGGTATATACCGGCGTTTCTGTATGGGAAAAGAAAGAAAAAGTCTGGACAGAACATACTTTTTATGAAAGTACAGATGTGACTTTTTATCCGGTTTCAGATGAGGAGATCAGAGAGTATGTTGCTACAGGAGAGCCTATGGATAAGGCTGGAAGCTATGGCATCCAGGGACTTTTCGGAATTTATGTAAAGGGGATCAACGGAGATTACAATAATGTGGTAGGACTCCCGGTTGCCAGATTATTTTATGAAATGAAGAAATCAGGAATTAACTTAAGAGGATGACAAAAGATGATTAAAGCATGTATATTTGATTTGGATGGAACACTGGCTGATACGCTGGATTCCATGGCTTATGTGACTAATATTATTATGGAAAAATTCGGGTTGAAAACACTTCCGGTGGATAATTTCAGATATTACAGCGGAGAAGGGGCAAATATGCTGATCCGCCGCGCACTTAAGGATGCGGGGGATCCGGAACTTGCGCATTATGATGAGGGACAGAAGCTTTACCGGGAAATGTTTGAAGCAGATCCGATGTATAAAGTAGTTCCCTATAAGGGAATGCCGGAAACCTTAAAGAAATTGAAGGAACATGGAATGAAGCTGGCAGTTTGTTCAAATAAACCTCATCCTGCAGCTGTGAAAGTAATTGCGCAGCTTTTTGATGGGGAATTTGATATGGTAGTTGGTCAGAGTGAAGCAATCCGCAGGAAACCGGCACCTGATGGTCCGCTTATGGTTGCGGAAAAATTTGGTGTAAAACCGGAAGAATGTATGTATGTGGGAGATACAAGTACAGATATGAAGACCGGTAAAGCAGCAGGAATGTATACAGTAGGTGCGCTATGGGGCTTTCGTGACCGAAAAGAACTGAATGAGAATGGAGCAGATCTTGTCGCTGAGAAACCGACAGATCTGGTAAAAATTTGCGAGGAACATGGAAATGATTAAGTTGGTTGCAAGTGATCTGGATGGGACGTTACTTTTACATAAGGCACAGTCTCTGCCTGAAGAAATTTTTTCGCTGATCAGGCAGTTAGAGGAACTGGGGATTATGTTTGTAGCAGCCAGTGGAAGGCAATATCCGAATATGACAAAGCTGTTTGCACCTGTTGCTTCAGAGATTTCCTATATTTCGGAGAATGGTGCGCTGGCAGTGGATCATGGAGAGGTACTGTATCAGGATTCTTTTGACAGAAAGCTGGCAGGGGAGATTATTTCTGCAATCCTGGAAAAGAAGGATGCCGAGTTTACCTGTTCTGCAAAGGATTACCACTACCTGATGCCGAAGACAAAGAGATTTCATGACCATATGTTATATGAAGTAAAAAATGAATGCAGATTTGTAAACAGCATGGAAGAGATGACGGCTCCTATTATGAAGCTGGCTGTGTTTGAACCGGCCGGCCTTACAGAAGAATCTGTGAAATACTGGATGGACAGATTTGGAAAAGAATGTGTTGTTGTCACTTCGGGAAATGAGTGGATTGATTTTATTCCTTTTGGAACAAACAAGGCAAAAGGAATCAGAGAATATCAGAAAAGATATCATATTTCGCCGGAAGAATGTATTGCGTTCGGAGACGAATATAATGATATAGAGATGCTTAAAGCGGTAAAATATGGCTTTGCCATGGAGCATTCCAAGGAGGGGGTACGGGCAGCTACGTCCTATATGACAAAACAGGTTGAACCGGTCCTTGAGAAGCTGATCCGGGCAAAGGGAAAGATTGAGGAGGTTATTTAAATTGTTTACAGAAGAATGTATTAATACGTTTCTTGAAAATCAGGAGCAGCTTTTTCCACAGGCGGTAGCAGAATCATATGAAGCAGCGGAAGCATTCCTTGAGGATTGCATGGCGCAGGTTGTGGATTCTATTGAAGAAGTGAGAGAATATCTGGAAGAGTCAGGCGCTGATGTGGAAGGAATGTCAGATGAAGAACTGGAAGATGCAAGTGAAGTATTTGCTCTGCCGGATGGAAAATATCTGATAGTAGAAGGATAAAAACTGTTCGGTCAAATTATGGATATCACGTGATATATCGGAGAAATAACTGTAAAACACAGTTCGGTCCCTGAATATTGGAGAAAATTGAACTCTGATACTCAGGGGCTGAAGTTGTTTTAAGGGAGAAAATACAGATTACATTTCCGGAAAATGTGATGCTATAATGCTTTTATACAGAGAAAAAACGATGCTGTGGTCTGTGATGGGAATGAAAAGGGCAGACAGACGCAGAAGCATCACAGAACTGTAATTATTCAGTACCTTCAGAGCGGCTGCTGAATAATTACAAATCTTATTATAAATGAAAAGGAGGACTACAGATGGAGAGAAAGAGATTTCTTGCAGTTGTAATGACTGTGATGATGGTTATTTCAATGATTCCATCCATGGTTTTTGCGGCAGCTCCGTCAGGAGAATTGGGCGGTAAGCTTAAGATTAAGGGACTGGCAGCTGTAGGCGTAGTAGTGAGTGCAGATTATGCAAAGGTTACACCGGAAGAGGTTACGGATGAAGATTTTACTTTTTCCTGGTCAAGACAGACCGGGGAGAAGGAGTTAACACAGGTAGGTACTGAGAAGACCTATACGATCACTCAGGATGATTTGGGATGCAGACTGGTGCTTGATCTGACCCCTGTAGATGGAAGCGGACTGACAGGTACTCTTACTGCAAAGACGTTAGAGGTAGCTGCAACTGAAGAAGAGGCGAAAGCAGAGGATACACAGCAGGCAGAAACGGCAGATGGAACAGAGAATGCACAGTTGGAAGAAACAGCAGATAATGCAGAAGGCAGTCAGGATTCTGAAAATCAGGACACAGATAGAACAGAAGATGTACAGCAGGATGCAGGAAATGAACAGGAAGATGGATCTCAGAACACAGAAGGTCAGCCGGAGGAAACAACAGAAGGTACTGATGATTCCCAGATGAAAATTTATACAGAAGATCAGCTGCAGGTGGATGAGAACGGAAATGTGCAGACAGATGGATCAGAGAAAGATGGACAGGCAGCAGGTGAAGATGATAAAGATAAAAAGACTTACGAAGCGACTGCCACTGTAGAGGACAGCGAAGATCAGATTTGTGATTTTGGAACAGTAAAGAGTGATCTTGAGGATGTGGAAGCACAGTATGTGCAGATTACGAACACCGGAAATGAGAACTTGAATTTTCAGGAGATCAGTCCGGAACATTTTATGGTTCAGGATATTACAGAACCGCTGAGTGCAGGTGAATCTGTAAGCGTATGGATACAGCCGAGAGAAGGACTGGAACCGGGTGAATATGATGATATGATCACATACCGGACGGAAGAAGGTATTGAGGTTTCTTTTGAAGCGAAGATTGCAGTTGAAGGTGAGGATGATTCATCAGATGACGAAGATCTGAAGCCTTCGGATGAGCCTTCTGCAGAACCGACAGAGACGCCGGATGACAGCGAGGCTCCATCGGCAGGTGACAATGCAGATGCATCTCTTGAGGCACAGTCTCTTGAGGTAAATACAGGAAGTCTTAATTTCAGCGATATCGAAGAAAATTATACACAGGCCAATGAGACACTGTCCGTAACTGTAACAAATACAGGGGATGGAACTGTCACTTTAAAGATACCGAAATCAGATTATTTTGAGGTGATGAACGAAGATGGAAGTGAAGCTGTATCAGGAATACAGATTGCAAAAGGTGATTCTCTTATGTTCATGGTACAGCCAAAAACCGGTCTGACGAAGGGGGATTACAGTGATACCCTGATATTTGAAAGTGAAGAGGATTCGGAAGTAGCAGCGCAGGTAACTGCGGAAGTGTCTGTAAAAGAGGCAGAACAGGAACAGATCACAGCAGTTCAGGCAGATCCGGAATCTTTCAGTTATGATGATCTGAAGGAAGGTTATGATACTCCTGAAGCGACGACCATTACACTTACCAATACAGGAAATACAACTGTTTCGCTGATGCAGCCATATGCAGAGTATTTTGATATTGGGGAACTTTCGGCATCAGTGCTGGAGCCGGGAGATTCTGCTGCATTTACAGCAGTACCGGTGACCGGTCTGAAAGTCGGCAATTATCTGGACAGTATTCAGATAGCCCAGACCAGTTCGGAAGGACAGGAGGATGTATTGACAACGATCAAAGCTTCTGCGACTGTTTCGGAAGTGAAAAAGATTTATAAATTATCCGTAACACCGGAAGAACTGAATTTTGGAAAAGCAAAAGAAGGATATAGTGAGGCACCGGAAGCGCAGAAAGTTACAGTGACGAATGAGGGGAATACAAATGTAACTTTAAATGCACCGTCAGGTAAAAACTTTAAAATCGGGAAACTTTCAGCCACAGAGCTTGCACCGGGGGAGAGCTGTACATTTAAAATCCGCCCGAAGGCGGGTTTAAAGGCCGGCTCCTATACAGAGTCAGTTGTGATTGATAATGAACAGCAGATCAGTGCAGAAGTGAAAGTTCAGTTTACGGTTAAAGCTGCCCGCAAGGCGAAAATTGCAGATCCGGCAGATAATAAGATTACAGGAATCAGTTCAGATGGATATACAACACAGTCAAAGATTACATTTACAGCAGTCGGAGCGGGTATGGACAATGAAAGTCCGGGAAAGGGAGATGTCCGCTATGTACCGTATAACTGGAAAGTGATCAATACAAATAGCTGGAGCAGTGCACCTTATACTGCTGCATTTGGAATTACAAAGGCCGGAACCTACACATTGACAGTTACATTTGACCGTCAGAAGTATAATGGAAGTGAATGGGAGAATACAGGGGAGCAGGATACTAAACAGGTGAATTTCAGTATTACACAGGCGCAGACTGTAACCGCAACTCCGACTCCGCAGCCGAATGGAGCAACTGCGAAATCAGCGGTAAAGACAGGAGATACGACTAATATTACACCGTTTGTGATTATTCTGGCGATTGCAGCGGGATGTATTGTGGGAGTTGTGGTATACAAAAGACGAAAGAAATAAGAGTTATCTGAAGAAAAAAATACAGGGGAATATGTAAAATATAAAATTATTAGCACTCATTTTTGGTGAGTGCTAATTTTTTCTTGACTTTTGGAATAAATGGTATTACTATATCTTTCAGAGAAGCAACTTACAGGAGTCAAAAGCTATTTCAAAGGATAAACAGGAGAGGATAGTTTTGGCTCCGGAGGCAGAGCAGATAAGAATGCAGTATATTGACAGATAAAGTTGCGGCAAATGATTAAAAACAAAAAGGAGTGTGGACAGCATGGCTGTAAAACATGGAAATTTATCAATTAACAGTGAAAATATTTTCCCAATCATCAAGAAATGGTTATATTCCGATCATGATATTTTTGTAAGAGAGCTGGTCTCCAACGGATGCGATGCGATCACTAAACTGAAAAAACTGGAAGTAATGGGAGAATATACTTTTCCGGAAGGATATAAACCGGAGATTCAGGTAATTGTTAATCCTGATGAGAAAACTTTGAAATTCATCGATAATGGTATTGGCATGACTGCTGATGAAGTAGAGAAATACATTACCCAGATTGCTTTTTCAGGTGCAACTCAGTTTCTTGAGAAATATAAAGACAAAACTACAGATGATCAGATGATCGGTCATTTTGGACTTGGATTTTATTCTGCATTTATGGTGGCGGATGAAGTGCATATTGATACACTTTCCTATACAGAAGGTGCACAGCCTGTACACTGGTCCTGCGATGGCGGAACAGAATATGATATCCAGGAAGGCAACAAGAATACGATTGGTACAGAAATCACCCTGTTCCTGAATGAAGACTGCCTGGAATTTGCAAATGAATACCGTATGCGTGAGATTCTTGAGAAATACTGTTCCTTCATGCCGGTTCATATTTACCTTTCCAAAGCAAATGCACCTCAGGAATATGAGACAATTGATGAATCTGAGTTAAGAGACGATGATGTAGTTGTTGAACATATTCATGAGGAAGCAAAGACAGAAGAAAAAGAAAATGATAAAGGTGAAAAGGAAGTTGTTGAAATTTCTCCTGCAAAGGATAAAGTAAAGATCAATAAACGTCCGGTTTCCATCAGTGATATTAATCCTCTCTGGATGAAGCATCCGAATGAATGTACAGATGATGAATACAAGGAATTTTACCGCAAAGTATTTATGGATTATAAGGAACCGTTATTCTGGATACATCTGAATATGGATTATCCGTTTAATTTAAAAGGTATCCTGTACTTCCCGAAGATCAATACAGAGTATGATTCCATTGAAGGAACGATCAAACTTTATAACAATCAGGTATTTATCGCAGATAATATCAAGGAAGTAATTCCTGAATTCCTGCTTCTTCTGAAAGGTGTGATCGATTGTCCGGATCTTCCATTGAACGTGTCACGAAGTGCATTGCAGAATGACGGATTTGTACAGAAGATTTCTGAATACATTTCCAAAAAAGTGGCAGATAAGCTTACCGGAATGTGCAAGACTGACAGAGAATCTTATGAGAAATACTGGGATGATATCAGCCCGTTTATTAAATATGGCTGTATTAAAGATGCTAAATTTGCAGAGAAAATGGGAGATTATGTACTCTTTAAGAATCTTGATGGCAAATATCTCACATTAAAGGACTGCGTTGAAGAGAATAAAAAAGAAACAGAAGAAACTGAGGCTCAGACAGAAGAAAAGAAAGAAGATGCAGCAGAGTCTGAAAACAAAGACAATGCGGAAGCGAAAGAACCTGAGAAGACAGTAATTTTCTATGTAACTGATGAAGTTCAGCAGAGTCAGTATATCAATATGTTTAAGGAAGCAGGAAAAGATGCCGTTATCCTGAAGCATAATATTGACAGTGCATTTATTTCCAGTCTTGAGCAGAAACATCAGGAAGTACAGTTTAAGCGTATTGATGCGGATCTGACCGAAGAAATGAAGGGTGAGGGTACTGCCGATGAAGAAACTGTCAAAGCACTGACAGAACTTTTCCGCAAGAGCCTTAATAAAGATAAACTGGAAGTACATGTTGAGAATCTGAAAAATGAAAATGTATCAGCAATGATGACTCTTTCCGAAGAGAGCCGCCGTATGCAGGATATGATGAAGATGTATAATATGTATGGAATGGATCCGAATATGTTTGGCGGACAGGAAACACTGGTTCTGAATGCGAATCATCCATTGGTTAAATATCTGGCAGAGAATCAGGAATCTGACAAGGCTCCGCTTATCTGTGAACAGTTGTATGACCTTGCGATGATGAGCCATAAACAGCTTTCACCGGACGAAATGACCAGATTTGTTCAGAGAAGCAATGAAATTTTGCTGATGATTGCAAAATAAGATAGAAAGCAGGCAATTTGCCGGCAGATCAATGAGAGGACAGATACGCCTGTCAGAATAGCAGAATATCAAATAAGGAGCAGAGAATAATTTTTGCTCCTTATTTTTGTGGAAAACAATTACATTGGTATTGACAAATGTCTTATGAATTCCTATTATTAAGTTGCCGATATTTTAATGAATATGCCGAATCCGCAGAAGATATAACGGGTTACAGAGAATAGTGACTGCAATGGTGCTTCCGGGCAGCCAATATCGTGACTTTCATTTACTTATAGAGAAATGTGTGTAAATAAATGAGATATCCAAATCTGTAAAAACACAGATTATGGAAGTTACAGGAGGAACGATGTATGAGTGCAGTTTATGGAGTTATTAGAAAATTGGGTGCAACATCAAAGTATAAAGGATATTATTATGTTGTGGATGCAGTAGAAATGGCACAGAAAATTTATGAGCGACCGGTAAAAGTCACCAAAGATATTTATCCGGTCATTGCAAGAAAATATAAATCAACGCCGTCTAATGTAGAACACAACATAAGAACACTGGTAAACTTATGTTGGATGAATCATAAGGATACACTGGAAGAAATGGCAGGGTGTACAATGGCAGATAAACCGACGAACAGTGAGTTTATAGATATTCTGGTCTATTATCTGCGTTATTCGGATAAAGACTGATAACAGAATCTACTCATAATTTCTCACAGGGAATGTGATGACTGGAGAGAAAAACAGTCATGGAATCATCCCAGAGATGTTCCAGACGTTTATCCGGACTGAATGAAGTATAAGAAACACCTGTTGTACATAAAAGGGACTGGTTCTTGTACCGGATATTCAGATAAAAGCTTTGCACAGGAATATCTGCAATATGCTGTTCATTTTTTAACAACGACTGTGTCTGATCATGAGAAAGTTCAAATACAATCCTGAAATTCAAAGGTGTGCGTCTGCCGCGTATGATAGAAAAACAATAAGGTTTTACATCATGCCACAGGGAATATTCTGTGGAATTCTCCTCAAAAGCAGCCTTTGTGTCAGTATCAAAGAAATCGTAATGAAGTTTTCCGTTTATGGTAAAAGTGTTGAAGGTTGTCACAGATGCCTCGACAAGAGAAAAACGGTCAAATACCTCACCGATCAGGAGTTTATTCATAAAATCTTTTACATCAGTAATTTTTAAAGCAAGCATACAACACCTCTCTGATAACATGATTTACAGCTGTTCAGAATTAAAAAAAGACTTCTGGATTGCTGCATATTTCTGAACATATTTTGTGGATCAGGCAGCGCTTCCTGCACTTTGCGGGAAGCGTCTTTTTATTATAAAGCACTTTTGAAAAAAAGAACAGTGTTTTTATTAAAAAGTCTTTTCAAACGTAAAGCGGTGTGATAAGATATATCTGGTATTGAATACTACATATAATGGAAAAGAGGACGATATAATTGAGATATAAGATTATCATAGATAGTTGTGGAGAACTTTTGGACGAATGGAAGAAAGATGAATGTTTTGAATCCATTCCACTGACGCTGATGGTAGGAGCTGAACAGATCATAGATGATGAAACATTTGATCAGGCAGAGTTTATTAATAAAGTGGCAGCCTGCCCGGAATGTCCGAAATCAGCCTGCCCGTCACCTGAGAGATATATGAGAGCATATGACTGCGAGGCTGAGCATATTTATGCAGTGACTTTGTCTTCTGAGCTGAGTGGTTCCTATAACAGTGCGTTACTTGGCAGAGATCTTATTATGGAAGACCATCCGGATAAAAAAATACATGTGTTTAATTCACGTTCCGCATCCATCGGGGAAAGCCTGATCGGAATGAAGATACAGGAATGCGAAGAAGCAGGGATGAGTTTTGAAGAAGTTGTTTCAACTGTGGAACATTATATTGAAGGACAGCATACATTTTTTATACTTGAGAATCTTGATACTTTGAGAAAGAACGGCCGTCTGAGCAAAGTGAAAGCGTTAGTGGCCAGTGCATTGAAAATCAAACCGGTCATGGGTTCTACGGATGATGGAAATATCTGCCAGCTGGATCAGGCAAGAGGCATGAATCGTGCTCTGATCAAGCTTGTAGAGCAGGTAATCGAGAAAACTCCGGACAGTGCAGAGAAGGTTCTTGCCATCAGTCACTGCAATTGTCCGGCAAGAGCACAGGTGCTCAAAGAGGCTTTTGAAGAGAGAATGAAACTTGCAAAGATCGTAGTCCTTGATACAGCGGGTGTAAGTTCTATGTATGCAAATGACGGCGGAGTGATCGTTGCAGTATAAACTAATTGTTTTCTTTTGCAGTAAAGTGTGCTATAATCAGAAAATACGAAATATTGATGCAAAGGAGATCTATCATGAGCCAGAAGAAAGTCGATGCTTATAAGGCCAGAAAAGGACTGCATAACAAAACAGACAGAAAAGAAAAAGTACTTTTTGGACTGGAAATGTTTGCCTGGGCATTCATTTGTGTTGTGATTGTTGCATGGATTGGTTATTCTGCATATGTAAAAGTGACAGGAGCCAAAGAGAATGTGGTTCAGAATACAGTAATGGATACTACTGCACTTGACAATTACATTTCGAATCTGTCAACAGATGCATCCGATGGTACAGACAGCACTGATGCAGATACAGCGGAGGAAGAAGATACAACAGCTTCCACTGATACAGACAGTGAAGATGTTGATGCAGCAGACACAACCGCAGATGATTCTGAAACGGAAACCGCAGATAAATCTGAAGAAGCAGATGATACAAATGTAGCAGACGATAAAGCTGCAGAAACAGCAGATTCAACAACGGATGCAGACAGCGCAGATGCTAAATAGAAATTGAATCTCTGATGGATTCACAGAAGAAAAGCAATAAAAAATCCCCGGATGATCC
>OGUK01001006.1_pt1 | contig 20013 bp, 16 predicted proteins | sample 1553151 | NCBI WGS metagenome assembly OGUK01 (sample SAMEA2580208, study PRJEB22360) | human gut metagenome | biome: human gut; feature: human-associated habitat; material: faeces | place: Denmark | collected 2008/2010
ATTTTAGTACAGCTTTGCACCAGCCGGAATGTGGTTATCAACCATCAGAAGATGAAGTTTTTCTTCTCCTTCTTCTTCGTGGATTGCACTAAGCAACATACCACAGGATTCAATTCCCATCATAGCTCTTGGAGGCAGATTTGTGATAGCGATCAGTGTCTTGCCTACCAGTTCTTCTGGCTCGTAATAAGCGTGAATACCGCTTAAAATCGTACGATCTGTGCCTGTTCCGTCATCCAGAGTGAACTGTAACAGCTTCTTGGATTTCTTAACAGCTTCGCAAGCCTTTACCTTAACAGCTCTGAAATCAGATTTGCTGAAGGTATCGAAATCTACCTGCTCTTCAAACAGCGGCTCAATTGTTACCTTGGAGAAGTCGATCTTCTCGTTTGGTGTAAAGAAGCCATTGTTGTCACCTGCCGGTGCTGCAACTTCTACGTTCTCTGCGGAAGCAGCGCTTCCTGCCTGAGCAGCATTATTTGCTTCGTTCTTAGCAGCGCCCTGGCTCTTCATTGTGGGGAAGAGCAGTACGTCACGGATGGCCTGGCTATCGGTGAGAAGCATAACCAGACGGTCGATTCCGTATCCAATACCACCTGTCGGCGGCATACCAATCTCAAGTGCATTCAGGAAGTCTTCATCTGTATGGTTAGCTTCCTCGTCACCAGCGTCTGCAAGAGCATCCTGTGCTTTGAAACGCTCTCTCTGATCGATCGGGTCGTTGAGCTCGGAATATGCATTACACATTTCCCATGTATTGATAAAGAGCTCAAAACGCTCTACCTTGTTCGGATCGGAAGGTTTCTTCTTGGTCAGCGGAGAGATCTCGATCGGATGATCCATGATAAATGTCGGCTGGATCAGCTCTTTCTCACAGTACTCCTCGAAGAAGAGGTTGATGATATCACCCTTCTTATGACGATCCTCATACTCGATATGATGCTCGTCAGCAAGCTTCTTGGCTGCCTCATCATCTGCTACTTCGTCAAAGTCGATTCCTGCATATTTCTTGATGGCATCGTTCATGGTCAGACGTGCGAAAGGCTTTCCAAGATCGATCTCGATACCATTGTAGGAAATCTTTGTGGAACCGCAGACCTTCTCTGCAAGGTAACGGAACATGGACTCTGTCAGTTCCATCATTCCCTCATAATCTGTATATGCCTGATAAAGCTCCATCAGAGTGAACTCCGGATTGTGACGGGTATCAACACCCTCATTACGGAATACACGGCCGATCTCGTAAACTCTCTCAAGTCCGCCTACGATCAGTCTCTTAAGATAAAGCTCCAGGGAAATACGAAGCTTAACGTCTTCGTTCAGTGCGTTGTAATGTGTCTCGAATGGTCTTGCAGCTGCACCGCCTGCGTTGGAAACCAGCATTGGTGTCTCAACTTCCATGAAGTCACGTCCTGCAAGGAAGTTACGGATCTCCTTAAGGATCTGGGAACGTTTGATAAATACATTCTTGCTGTCTTGGTTCATGATAAGATCCACATATCTCTGACGATAACGGGTATCTGTATCTGTCAGTCCGTGGAATTTCTCAGGAAGGATCTGTAAGCTCTTGGAAAGAAGAGTCATCTTCTCTGCATGAATGGAGATCTCACCTGTTCTTGTTCTGAAAGCAAATCCCTCCAGACCAAAAATATCACCGATATCAGATTTCTTGAAATCTGCATAGGAATCGGTTCCAATGGCATCTCTTGCCACATAAACCTGAATGTTACCCTGTAAATCCTGGATATTGCAGAAAGAAGCTTTTCCCATTACACGCTTGAACATCATACGTCCTGCGATCGATACATGGATCGGGCTTGCGTCCATGATGCTTCTTCTTTCTTCATAATCCTTCTTCTGAGCCTCTTTTGCCTGCTCTTCATCAAGACCTGTTACATCAAGCTCCTTGCGATCTTTGAGAAGCTCTGCCTCATGTGCTTCATAGAGATTCTTTACCTCAAGGGAATGATGTGTCTGATCAAATTTTGTGATCTGAAACGGGTCCCTGCCATTTGCCTGAAGGTCTGCCAGTTTGTCACGACGTACCTTAAGCAGCTGGTTTACATCCTGCTTCTTCTGCTCTGCCACTTGTTGGCCTCCTTAATCTATCTGTCGTTCAAGCGGATCTGTGCGATCCGCTCCGTTGTCTGCTTTATACGTTTCTCTGGATCTCAAGAACCTTGTATTTCATGATTCCGGACGGCATCTCAACCTCAACGATATCGTTGGTGTGTGCACCGATCAGTGCTTTACCTACCGGAGACTCATTGGAGATCTTTCCCTCAAGGCTGTTAGCCTCTGTGGAACCTACGATCTTCAGCTCCATATCTTCCTCAAATTCATAATCATGAACCTTAACCTTGCAGCCTACGCTGATTCTGTCAAGATCGACTTCGTCCTCTACTACAACCTCAGCGTTCTTGAGGATCTTCTCGATCTCCTCGATACGTGCCTCGATATCTCTCTGCTCATCCTTTGCTGCATCGTACTCTGCGTTCTCAGAAAGGTCTCCCTGCTCTCTAGCCTCTTTGATCTTTCCTGCTACTTCTTTTCTCTTAACAACTTTCAGATCGTGCAGCTCGTCTTCCAGTTTTCTAAGTCCTGCGTATGTGAGTAAGTTCTTCTTTGCTTCTTCCATTTTGCCTTACTTCCTTTCAAAACCGTGCTGTTTTTTCTGAAAAAAATACAGCTTCGGATATTTCTGTTGCTACCATTCCCAAGAGCTCTTTTTTCTAAAAAAGAGCGTAAAAATCTCAGGATATTCACAATTCCTGTATTATACCGAAAAGCCCCAGTATTGTCAAGCATTCCACGTCGAAAAAGGGTCCCTGAAATATGCAAAAAAAGCCGCGCGAAATCTCAGATTTCAACACGGCTTTTCTGTATTATCCTACCCGGTCTGATTCCTTATTTCTTCTCCGGAAAAAGATCTTTATAACGATTAGTCACCATCTGTGTCTGATACTCAAAATCCTGTTTATGCTGATTGACCAGTGTAGAAAGGATGATCCCGGAAAACCAGCAGATGATAGCTGTCAGGATCACAAACCCGCTGACGATCAGTGTCGGGATCTTTTCCACTGTCCCAACCTCCAGAAAATGTACCAGCACCGGAATAAAGAATACCATTCCCACCACAAACAGCACTGCTGCGATAAGGGAGAAGAACTCCAGCGGCTTGTAATTCTTGAACATTTTCACAATAGTCTTCAGGACCTTAAATCCATCTGCATAAGTATTCAGCTTGGACTCACTTCCCTCCGGCCTGTCACGATATTCAATGACTACATTCTCAACCTGCATGTTCTTATCGATGGCGTGGATCGTCATCTCTGTCTCGATCTCAAAATTCCTGGAAAGTACCGGGAATGTTTTTACAAAGCGGTAACTCATGGCACGGTAACCTGTCATGATATCCTTGATGTTGCTTTTGAAAAGACGGTTAATGGAACCTCTTACGATGCTGTTTCCAAAGTTGTGGAAAGGTCTCTTGTTCTCTGTAAAATATGTAGAAGAAAGGCGGTCACCAACTACCATGTCTGTGCCTTTCTCCAGAACCTTGCTGCACATTTCAGCTGCAAACTCTGCCGGATAAGTATCGTCGCCATCTACCATAAGATAACACTGCGCATCAATATCCCGAAACATACTGCGGATCACGTTTCCTTTTCCCTGCTGATACTCATAACGGACAACTGCCCCTTCTTTTCTGGCGATCTCGTCTGTTCCATCTGTAGAGTTATTATCATATACGTAGATCACAGCTTCCGGAAGTGCTTTTTTCATATCGCGGATAACCTTTGCTACCGTCTTGCTTTCGTTGTAGCAAGGAATTAAAACTGCTATTTTATCTGCCATTATTTTTCTCCTGTAAAACAAAAAAACTTTCTGCGGATTCCCGCTAACTGACTGTAGCACGCGCCCCGTTCCTTGTCAATAGAACGTTTCGTTTTCTCCGACATACTTTTCTCTTTTATCGCTCCAGTACCATGTCTGTAAGCTTTTTCAATTCTTCATAGCTTGAAATATTATTAGATTCTCTCCGGATTCCCGCACTGTGCCGCATACCGGCTGTATACCAGGCTACATGCTTCCGCATTTCGCGAATCCCGATATACTCACCCTTTATCGCGATCTGATCTTCGGCATGGCGCAGGATCATCTCGCAGACTTCCTCTGCGGTTGGTCTGGGAAGCTTTTCCCCGGTGTGGAAATAGTGGTTCAGCTCCCGGAAGATCCACGGGTTCCCACGTACTGCACGGCCGATCATCACCGCATCGCAGCCAGTTTCTTTAAACATGGCTTCTGCAGTTTCCGGTGAAACGATATCTCCGTTTCCTATCACCGGAATAGTCACCGCTTCCTTCACCCTGCGGATAGCATCCCAGTCCGCCTGACCGGAATAATACTGCTGTCTGGTCCTTCCATGAACTGCGATGGCTGCTGCACCGGCATCCTCCACCCGTTTTGCGATCTCCACCACATCCACCGGTGTATTTTCATCAAAGCCAATGCGGACCTTCACCGTTACCGGCTTGGAAACTGCTCCGGAAACACTGCGGACGATCTCTTCAATCAGCTGAGGATCCTTCAGAAGAGCTGAGCCCTCGCCATTATTTACCACCTTGGGAACCGGACATCCCATATTGATATCGAGAATGTCAAAGGGACGCTCCTCAATGCTTTTTGCCACCTCTGCCATAAGGTCCGGCTCGCTGCCGAAAAGCTGCATGGATACCGGATGCTCCCCGGGATCGATTTCCATCAGCGCCTCTGTATTCTTATTATGAAAAGAGATCGCCTTGGCACTGACCATCTCCATACAGATCAGGCCTGCACCCTGCTCCTTGCAAAGTCTTCGAAATGCCAGATCCGTAACCCCTGCCATCGGTGCAAGCACAAAAGGGTTCGGTATCTCCACATTTCCGATCTTCCACTGCATCTTCATGGATCATTCCTCAACGGCATCTGCTTTTTTCTGCAGTTCCTCATCCGGGATATCTCCCAGGAAAAATACCTTGTAATACATTTCCAGAGATTCCAGAAGCTCTCTTTTGTCCCGCTGGAGTTCCTTGATCTTCAGTGCACTTCCGATCTCGTCAAAACGGGCATCTGCCTCCAGGGCTTCTGTCTTAAACTGCAGACTGCCGTCCTCATCAAATTCCAGTGTCAGGATCCCGCCTACATCCTCTGTGAAAAGCACACACATGATCTGCAGCTCCTGCTTTACCGTCTCAGGAAGAGACGCAAAATCCTGGTTAAAATAATATTTCTGCTCATAAGAGCTTGCTCCGCAGAGCACAATGTTATCCTGATACATAAAATCTCCTTTATTTATAACTTGACACTCCCCACAGCTAAAGCAGGGAGATTCTTGTTTTTTCCACTACTGCAATAAAACATCAACGGAAAATCGCTGCCGGAAATTTTATCCGATCTGTGCTGCATGTTTTACACATAGCTGTATAAACCACGTACAGAAACCTCTCCGGAATTTACTTCCTCGACTGTACCGTCTGCACGCTCTACCAGAAGCTCTCCGCCGGCATTGATCCCTCTTGCGATCCCCTCATATGGATCATTCTGATCCAGTACACGTACCGGCTGGTTCAGATTGGCCAGCATTTTCTCATAATCCGGTTTCAGGCCGCTGAGATCCTCTGTCTGTACAAATCTCTCATAATTTTCCTCAAAATGCTTCATCACAAGTCCGACTACCTGTGCCCGGTCAAAGGGATGTCCGCTTTCCAGATACAGAGAGGTAGCCTTATCTGCCATTTCTTCCGGGAAGCTTTCCATATTTACGTTAATCCCGACTCCGATAACTGCACAGCCGATCTTATCCTGCTTCATGGTCATTTCGGTTAAGATACCGCAGATCTTTTTGCGGGAAACAACTACATCGTTAGGCCATTTGATCCCTACCTCAAGACCGAGCTCTGCTACTGCCTGTGCAACTGAAAGTCCCATAACAAGTGTCAGCATCGGCGCCTTCTGTGGAGAAAATTCCGGGCAGATAAGGATACTCATAGTAATGGCACTGTCCGGCGGCGCACTCCATCGTCTTGTAAAACGTCCGCGTCCTGCGGACTGATATTCTGCCACAAACAGCTCTCCGTGTCCTGCGCCTTCTTCCCTCCAGGCACGTTTTCCCCAGAGATTTGTGGAATCTGTTTCTCTTGCAAAATGGACGGTTTTGCCCGCCCATTTTGTATGTGTTGCCTGTGAAATTATTTCTTCATTAAATAAATCTGACATTATTTCTCCGGCTCTCCTAATGTTGCAACGATCACAGCCTTAATGGTGTGCATACGGTTCTCAGCTTCGTCGAATACCTTGGACTGCGGAGACTCGAATACTTCGTCTGTAACCTCCATATCTGTAAGGTTGAAACGCTCGCCCATCTCTTTTCCAATCTTTGTCTTAAGATCATGGAATGCCGGCAGACAGTGAAGGAAGATCGCCTTTTCACCGGCGTTCTCCATTACATGTCTGGTAACCTTGTATGGTGTCAGGTCGTGGATACGCTCTGTCCATACTTCGTCAGGCTCGCCCATGGATACCCATACATCTGTGTAGATGATGTCCGCATCTTTTGTTCCTGCCTCCACATCCTCTGTGAGAGTGATGGTGGAACCTGCCTCTTCTGCCCACTGCTGACACTGTGCTACAAGCTCATCATTCGGGAAATATTTCTTGTTGGTGCAGGCTACGAAATCAAGACCAAGCTTGGAGCATACAACCATCAGGGAGTTACCCATGTTGTAACGGGCATCGCCCATGTATACAAGCTTCAGGCCTTTCAGTTTGCCGAAATGCTCACGTACTGTCAGCATATCTGCAAGCATCTGTGTCGGATGATACTCGTTTGTCAGACCATTCCATACCGGTACACCTGCATGCTTCGCAAGCTCCTCAACAATATCCTGACCGAAGCCACGGTACTCGATTCCCTCATACATTCTTCCGAGAACTCTTGCAGTATCTGCGATGCTCTCCTTCTTTCCGATCTGGGAGCCTGTGGGATCCAGATAGGTAGAACCCATTCCCAGATCATGAGCTGCCACTTCGAAGGAACAGCGTGTTCTTGTGCTTGTTTTTTCAAAGATCAGGGCAATATTCTTACCTCTGTAATACTCATGAAGCTCTCCTGCTTTTTTCTTTGCCTTCAGATCTGCTGCAAGGTCGATCATGTAAGTGATCTCTTCCGGTGTAAAGTCTTTCAGTGTCAGGAAATTTCTTCCTTTAAGATTCATAATATGTCCTCCTCATGGCTACAGATTTATTTCTGCTCTGCCGGTTTATCTGTCATGATTTCCTTCAGGGATGTTGCCAGCCCTGCGATGCCCTGTATCTCGGACGGAATGATGATCTTCGTTGCCTTACCGTCAGCAACCTTTGTAAGAGCCTCCAGGCTCTTCAGAGTAAGAACAGATTCATCTGCTTCTGCTTCCTTGATCATACGAAGTCCTTCTGCAGTTGCCTGCTGTACTTTAAGGACTGCCTGTGCCTGTCCTTCAGCCTCTTTGATCATACGCTCCTTCTGAGCCTCCGCATGAAGGATCGCCGCCTGCTTCTCAGCCTCCGCATCCAGGATAGCGGACTGTTTTTTACCCTCTGCAACAAGGATGGTGGAACGTTTCTCTCCTTCTGCTTTCAGAATGGCTTCTCGTCTCTCACGCTCAGCCTTCATCTGTTTCTCCATGGCATCCTGGATGGCTGCCGGAGGAATGATGTTCTTAAGCTCCACACGGTTAACCTTGATTCCCCATGGATCTGTAGCCACATCAAGGGAAGCACGCATCTTGGTATTGATAACCTCTCGGGATGTCAGTGTCTCATCCAGCTCCATATCACCGATGATGTTACGAAGTGTTGTAGCAGAAAGATTCTCGATCGCCATGATCGGATTCTCAACGCCATATGCGTAAAGCTTCGGATCTGTGATCTGAAAAAATACAACCGTATCGATCTGCATGGTTACATTATCTTTGGTAATTACCGGCTGCGGTGGAAAATCCACAACCTGTTCTTTCAGGTTTACTCTTCTTGCAACACGCTCAATGAACGGAACCTTGAAATGGATTCCTGTACTCCAGGTAGCCTTGTAAGCGCCAAGACGTTCCAGTACCACTGCATAGGCCTGCGGTACAATGCGGATGCATGATGCAAGTACCCACAGCACAAGAACGATGACTACAAGCAAAACAACAACTCCACCCATAATTTAGCCCTCCTTGCTAATTTCTTTTACGATCAGCTTCACTCCGCGGATCTCTTCGATCTCAACCACTGCACCTGTTGGAATTTCTTCCCCGTCATCTGCGGTCCGTGCAGTCCACTCGATGTCATTGATCCTCACCTGCCCGGTCTGGGCCAGGTTGTTGACCGGCTGTATCACTACGGCTCTTTTTCCCAGAAGGCTCTCTGCATTGGTCTTTTCCACGCCCTTGTTCATGTAGCGGACCGCCAGAGGTCTGGTAAAGATCAGAAGCACCACGGAAACTCCGAAAAATAAAAGGAGCTGTACAACAATTCCCCCACCAAGCCACGAGGCAATGCACGCCACAAGAGCACCGCCTGCAAACCAGACAGTGGTAAGTCCTACCGTGATTGCTTCAATTACCAGTAAAATTGCCAGTATTCCAAGCCAGGCCAAAGGTGTCATAAAACCCCTCCTCTCTTATTCTCTTCTCTGTCTTGCAGCTTCGTACATCAGAATTCCTGATGCCATGGCAGCATTCAGCGATTCTACCTTTCCGCACATGGGAATGCGGATCAGACAGTCTGCTGCCTCCGCTGCCTGATCAGTCAGGCCCTTTCCCTCGTTTCCGATGAAAAATGCGGTACCACCCTTATAGGATTCCTGATCATAGGAATTCTCGCCCTTCAGATGAGCTGCAAAACTGCGGATTCCCTTTTCTTTCAGCTTCTTTTCTAATGATACCACATCTTCCACGTATAGAAAAGGCATTCTGTAAATGGAGCCCATGGTAGAACGGATCACCTTGGGATTTGTGATATCCACGCAGGTTTTTGTGAGGAAAACTCCGCTTACGCCGGCGCCCTCACCGGTCCTGAGAATGGTTCCCGCATTTCCCGGATCCTGAAGATCCTCCAGAACCATGACCAGAGGATTTTTTCCCGCCAGTACCTCTTCCTCGCTCCAGGAAGGCAGCTTCAGAACTGTCAGGATCCCCTGGGGAGTCTTGGTATCACACATCTGACGGAATACGGAATCCTTCACGATCTCACAGGGATATTTTTCTGCCTGAGACATCAGCTCTCCGTCCCGGGAAACTGTCTCGGAAACAAACACCTGGAAAACCCAGCTTTCCGGTGCTTCCAGAAACATTTTCCGGCCCTCTGCCACAAAAAGTCCCTGCTCTCTTCTGGCTTTTGCCTTCTGGTTCAGCTGCATGACATTTTTTATTTTTGCATTTGATACACTGGTTATCATACTTTTATTTCTCTCCTTCCGGCAATCCGTATTCGGTTAACGTAATTCCTCACGACTTGCATTCAGATCCTTGTTTTTTCCGATGGCGATTATGGAACAGTTGTCCGGAAGCGGTTCGGAAGGATCCAGATCTACCGTGACATTTTCACCCTGCTTGATGCCAATGATATTAATGTGAAAACGCTCCCGTACATTCAGATCTGCCAGATTTTTTCCAATCCAGGATACCGGCATGGAAAACTCCGCCATACTGAACTCCGCTGAAAGCTCAAACACATCCAGATACCCGCCGGACATAAGATTTCTGGCAACCCGCAGTCCCATGGACTGTTCCGGATAAATGATCTTATCTGCACCAATTTTGTCAAGTATACGTCCATGAAGAGAATTCATACTTTTTGCAACTACAAAGGGCACTCCCAGATCTTTGGCCTGCATGGTTGCGGAAATACTGGCTTCCAGATTTTCGGCAACTGCGATAATGGCTACATCCACATTCTGAACTCCCAGAGCCTTCAGGATTCCCGGTTCACGGACATCTGCTTTTACCGCATAGGTTACTTTTTCGGAAATCTCTTCGATATTTTCTTCTTTGTCATCAATGGCAAGGACATCGCAGTCTGACTCTGCCAGCGTCACCGCCAGAGTCATTCCAAACTGTCCAAGCCCGATCACGGCAAAAGATTTATTTTTCATTCTATTCTCCTGTTTAACCGATCATGATATCTTCTTCACCGAGATGCGTGGTGCTTCCCGGCCTGTTGCGTACACGCATCACAACTGCTGTTCCAAGTGTCAGCGGTCCGATACGTCCCAGATACATGGTAAGGATCACGATCCACTTGCCTGCCACATTCAGCTGAGGTGTCAGTCCTCTGGAAAGTCCTACTGTAGCCCCCGCAGAAGTGATCTCATATAAAACATCTGCCAGATCCACTCCCGGCATTACTGCGGACAAAAGCACCGTCATGGTAAAAAGGATCAGCACACTGGTTCCTGCAACAACCATGGCAGAACGGAGATAGCTCTCACGGATCCTGCGGCCGTATACCTCTACATCCTTTTTTCCCTGAAGATATGCTGCAATGGAAAGGATCAGAACCGCAATGGTAGTAGTCTTCACACCACCGGCAGTGCCCATGGGTGATCCTCCGATAAACATCCACAGCAGGGAAATGATCACGGTAGGTGTGGACAAAAGCGACTGATCCATGGTATAAAATCCCGCCGTACGTGTTGTCACTGACTGGAAAAAGGATGCCATGAGCTTTGTTCCCAGTGGTGCCCCCTTCAGCGTGGAAGGGTTTCCGGATTCAAAGATAAATACCAGAAATGCTCCTGAAAATACCAGGATCCCGGTCATCGTAAGGACCAGCTTGCTCTGAAGCCGCAGTACACGAAAAACTCTGGATGGGGAGAGCTCTTTTCTCAGAACCTTGCGGAATTTATCCCACAGATCCCACCAGACGATAAATCCAAGACCTGACACAATGATCAGGCCAATCGTAGTGATATTGACCAGCGGATTGCTCACATATACCGAAAGGCTTGTTTCCCCGAAAAGATCGATCCCTGCGTTGCAGAATGCAGATACCGCCAGAAATATGGCATGCACCAGACCTTTTTTTATTCCAAATTCCGGTACAAAGCAAAACGCATACAGGACCGCACCGATTCCTTCTGCAAGAATAAATTCCGCCCCGCTTTTCCCCCCCCTGGGGCCTCCAGCCACGACTCCACCCATTTCATCCAGGTTATAGGATTCCTTGATGATCCGCCGGTTTTTCAGGGAAATTTTCCTCCGGAGGCTGATGAATATCATATTCGCCAGTGCGATCAGTCCGATCCCGCCGATCTGTATCAGGCACAGGATAACCGCTTTTCCAATGGGGCTCCACTGGACTGCCATAACAACTGTGGAAAGTCCTGTCACACATACGCTGGTCGCCGCTGTAAAAACAGCATCCGGGAAGGTAACAGCCTGCCCGGGTGCACTGCAGAACGGCATCCACAAAATAAGTCCACCTACAAAAATCACCCCCGCAAAGCCGAGGGCAATTATTTGTGACGTATTCAGTTTATGCAATCCGTCTGAAACTTTTTTTAAGTTCATAAATATCTTTATTTTCTGTAATTATGAGAAAGAGAATTGCAGACCTCCCACATGTAGGAATCTACATTCTTCTGCATTGCAAGAGCCTCATTGATGTCGAAATCGACAAACTCACCATGACGGTATCCAACCACACGGCTGCGTTTTCCGGCAACAAGAAGATCTACTGCAAGAGCACCCATCATGGACGCATATACACGGTCCTTACATGTAGGGCTTCCACCACGCTGCATGTGACCAAGGATCGTTGCACGTGTCTCGATACCTGTTGCAGCCTCGATACGCTTCGCCATAGCCTCTGAATGGCCGATACCCTCAGCATTTACGATGATATGGTGTTTCTTGCCTTTCTTACGGCTCTCTACGATATTGTCAATAAGCTTCTGCTCGTCGTAATCATATTTCTCCGGGATCAGGATATCCTCAGCACCGTTTGCGATACCGCACCATACTGCAAGGTATCCGGCGTTACGTCCCATAACCTCGATGATACTGCATCTCTCATGGGATGTGGATGTATCACGTACCTTATCAATAGCTTCCATAGCTGTATTTACAGCAGTATCGAAACCGATGGTGTACTCGGTACATGCGATATCAAGGTCAATAGTTCCCGGCAGGCCAATGGTATTGATTCCAAGGTTCGCAAGCTTCTGAGCACCTGCGAAGGATCCGTCTCCACCGATAACAACAAGGCCGTCGATCCCATGCTTTCTGCAGATCTCTGCAGCCTGCTGCTGTCCTTCCTCTGTTCTCATCTCTGCACATCTGGCAGTATAAAGAATTGTTCCGCCTCGCTCAATCGTATCGGAAACGTCCCTTGCTGTCATATCTCTGATCTCTTCATTTAAGAGACCGCTGTATCCTTTATAGATTCCCTTTACGTTCAGTCCGCTGCTTAATCCTCTTCTGACAACAGCACGGATTGCAGCATTCATTCCAGGTGCGTCACCGCCACTGGTCAAAACGCCGATCGTTTTGATTTTGTTCTCTGCCATATTGTTATCCTCCATCTTATGAAACAACCTATTGTAATACACATATTCGGGTATAGTTTATAGCATTTTTATAAGTTTTTCAATACTCTCTCCACAATTTTAACATTGGAACTTCCATATTTTTTACACATGCGCTCCAGCCAGGAATCCTCGATATGGACCTGATAAGCAGGGGGAAGTTTCTTCATTGCCTTGACATCTTTGAGATAAATAACCACCGTGCTGTTTCCTCTGGATTCCATCAGATCGTCTACCAGACCGGTCTCGGCTTTTGCGTACTCTTCCCGGCTTTCAAACTGGAGCCACAGTTCTCTTGGCATATCATCAAAAAGACGGACCTTTTCCAGGATCAGCTTGCTGGCTTTGTCGTCTTCTGCGGATACTCTTCCCTGAATAAAGAGTCGGGCATCTTCATTCAGGAACATCTGGCATTTTTCGTAATCACGTGGAAATACCACAACCTCCACGGTGCCTACCAGATCTTCCACTGTAAGGAACGCCATTACCTTATTATTCTTTGTATATTTTATGTTTTTATCCGTGATCATTCCACCCACGATCACTTTCTGGTTATCGTAAACCTCCGGTATCCCTGTTTCATCATCCGGCTGAAAATCAGAAGTTTTTGCAGAGATCATTTTTTCCATCATATTCCGGTAACGCTCCAGCGGATGACCGCTGAGATAGATGCCGAGAACTTCCTTCTCAAAGGTCAGTATCGTCTCCTTCGGATATTCTGCTGCCTGCGGCATACGGATCTCAAATTCCTTTTTATCTTCTTCAGGCGCAATATCAAAAAGACTCAGCTGTCCCGCCATGGTATGTTTCTTATCCTGGTTGATACTGTCTATGATCTGCGTATAAACCGTCATTTTCTGATTCCGGTTTCCCTCCAGGCAATCCAGCGCTCCGGCCTTGATCAGATTTTCCACAACTCTCTTGTTGATCTGGTCGATATTTCGCTCAATAAATGTTTTCAGGGAGGTATATTCTCCGTGCTCCTCACGCTCCCGCACAATCCCCTCGATTACCGGACGGCCGATACTCTTGATGGCAGAAAGTGCATAACGAATGGAACCATTGTCAACAGAAAAGCCATAAACACCATGATTGATATCCGGCGGAAGGATCCGGATCCCCATCTGGCGGCATACAGAAATATACTCGGCAACCTTGTTCGGCATTTCCACAACGGATGTCATCAGTGCAGCCATAAATTCTACCGGATAGTAATATTTGAGATATGCCGTCTGGTAGGAAACCACTGCATAAGCGGCAGCGTGAGACTTATTGAAGGCATACTTTGCAAAATCTGTCATCTCATCGTAGATCTTGTTTGCGATCTCCTCGGAAATACCGTTGGCAATACATCCCGGTACTCCCTCTTCGACATTTCCGTAAACGAAATTCTGGCGTTCTTTTGCCATAACAGAAGCTTTTTTCTTGGACATGGCACGGCGCACCAGGTCACTTCGTCCAAGGGTGTAGCCTGCAAGCTCACGGACGATCTGCATAACCTGCTCCTGGTATACGATACAGCCATAGGTCGGCTTCAGGATCGGCTCCATCTGCGGACAGTCATAACGGATGGTATCCGGACGGTTTTTTCCGCGGATGTACTGCGGAATGAAATCCATGGGACCCGGACGATAAAGCGAAATTCCCGCGATCACGTCCTCAAGGCTCTGAGGCTTCAGCTCCTTCATGAAGCTTTTCATTCCGGCACTCTCCAGCTGGAACACACCGTCAGTACGTCCTGTTCCGAGAGAATCCAGTACTTTTTTGTCGTTGTAGTCGATCTTTTGCATATCCAGAAGCATACCGGTACTTTTTTCCACCATTTTCACAGCATTCTGGATAACCGTCAGGGTACGGAGACCCAGGAAATCCATTTTCAGAAGTCCCAGCTCTTCCAGTGTTGTCATGGTAAACTGCGTGACAATGGAACCATCCTGTGCTCTGGAAAGGGGTACGTATTCCGATACATCCTTCTGGCTGATCACAACACCTGCCGCATGCATGGAGGTATGCCTCGGAAGCCCCTCCAGACGTTTTGCCAGATCGATCAGACGATGGATATCGTCCTGTTCCTCGTAAGCCTTGCGAAACTCCGGATTCATTCCCAGTGCCTTGTCAATGGTGATATTCAGCTCCTGTGGGATCATCTTGGCGATGGTGTCCACCTGGGCATAAGGCATATCCAGAACACGGCCTACATCACGAATGACACCGCGGGCTGCCAGTGTACCGAAGGTAACGATCTGAACCACGCAGTCATCACCATATTTTCTTCTTACATAATCAATAACCTCCTGTCTCCGTTCGAAGCAGAAATCCACATCGATATCCGGCATGGATACTCGCTCCGGATTCAGGAAACGTTCAAAGAGCAGATCATACCGGATCGGGTCCAGCTGGGTGATTCCAAGTGTATAGGCAACCAGGCTTCCTGCGGCAGAACCTCGTCCCGGACCGACCATGATATCGTTGTCCCTGGCATATTTGATAAAATCCCATACAATGAGAAAGTAATCTACATACCCCATGTTTTTGATCGTAGACAGCTCATAATCCAGGCGCTTTTTCAGCTCCTCTGTTACCGGATGATAACGCTGCTCAAGTCCCTCATGGCAAAGCTTGTTCAGATATTCCCAGGAGGTAAATCCGTCCGGCACATCATATTTCGGCAGCTTGGTCACACCAAATTCAATCTCCACATGACATCTCTCCGCGATCCTGTGCGTGTTTTCCAGCGCTTCCAGCGCATATGGGAAAAGCCTCGCCATCTCCTCCGGTGATTTCACATAATACTGGCCGCCCTCATAGCGCATTCTGTTCTCATCGCTGAGCTTTTTCTGAGTCTGCAGACAAAGAAGAACATCATGTGGTTCCGCATCCTCTGCCATAGTGTAATGCACATCATTGGTGGCAACCAGATCGATCCCCGTCTCTCTGTGCATACGGAGAAGCTGCTGGTTTACAGTCTGCTGCTCCGGGATCCCATGATCCTGAAGCTCCAGAAAGAAATTTCCTTTTCCGAAAATATCCTGATAACGTAATGCCGCGATCTTGGCATCCTCATACATTCCACGCGCAAGATATCTGGCAACCTCTCCCGCCAGGCAGGCACTTAAGGCAATGATACCCTCGTGATATTTTTCCAGAAGCTCCAGATCCACACGTGGCTTGTAATAAAACCCTTCCACGAATGCCTTGGATACAATTTTCATCAGGTTGCTGTATCCCTGATTATTCTCAGCCAGCAGGACCAGATGATAATAACGGTCATCCCCACTTCCCACTTCTCTGTCAAAACGGGAGCCCGGAGCCACATAAACCTCACATCCGAGGATCGGATTGATCCCGGCTTCTCTTGCAGCCCTGTAAAAATCGATCACACCATACATAACGCCATGATCGGTGATCGCCGCACTGTCCATACCCAGCTCTTTTACTCTGGCTACATATTCTTTGATCTTATTGGAGCCATCCAGAAGGCTGTATTCTGTATGGACATGTAAATGTGTAAACTCCAAATTTATTCTCCTTATCGTAAAAAACAGGGCTCCAGATCCTCCCCGCTCTGCACTTTTCTCTGAACGTGCCGGAGCGTGTCTGATCCGGAGCCGGTCAACACCTTGTTATTTTTTAATGTAGATCCTCTTGTCACGGATCTCTACTTTTCCTTCCTTCATCAGATGACCGACTGCACGCTTGAATGCGTTCTTACTGAGGCCAAACTCTCTCTTGATGACTTCCGGTGAGGCATGATCATCAAATGGCAGCACCCCTGCAAATTCCTCGATCACGCTGAATACGCTCTCTGCATCCTCATTGATCTGGATGTAAGCCTTCTGGCGGTCACTGACGTTCATCTTGCCATCCTCTTTCACCTCTGTGACACGAAGATCAAGAATAGCTCCCGGTCTGTACTTGCCTGTTGCCTCCCGTGCCGGGATCAGAGCGGAATATTTATCATCTACCGCAACAAAAACGCCGAAATTCCCACTGATCTCATAGACACGCCCCTTTACCGAATCTCCCGGTACATAAGGAGTTCTGGTGGAAAGATAATGATACACCTTCATGGTTGCACAGAGTCTGCTGCTCTTATCTACATAAAGAGCTACCAGACACTCCTCCCCTTCACGGACCCGGTTGGTCTGCTCATGATACGGAAGAAGAAGATCCTTCTCCAGTCCCCAGTCAAGAAAAGCACCGATCCTGGTGACCTGTTTTACCTTAAGGACTGCGGTCTGTCCTACCTGAAGCATCGGCTCACGGGTAGTTGCGATCAATCTGTCCTGGGAATCCTTATAGATGAATACTTCGATCTCATCACCTGCTTTGGTTCCTTCCGGTACCTGTTTGGACGGAAGAAGCACCCGCTCATTCTGAGGTGCGTTTCGGTCCTCTCCAAGATATATTCCGAAATCCACGGTTTTTACAACCAGTAATTTCTGTTTTTTACCTAATTCTATCATTCTTACTCCTGTTCCTTAAAACTATATATGATCATTTACTATTTGCTGTCTGTCCTGCATTATAACATAAGAGAATTATTATAGAAAGCACAAAAAAGGCAGCTTCGGAAATTTCTTTCCGTCACTACCTTTTATTTAACATTCATGGGGGAATCTGCCCCCACATTGGGTCAGTCTGTTATTCTGTTGGTTTCTCAACCGGCATCGGGTTCATCATTTTAATGACAAAAAGTACGATCAGCATCAGCACGATTCCCACCGGAAGAGCGATCCATGCTGTTTTTACAAAGCCTGCAACAATATAAGTTACAAAGGATACTGCTGCAGCCAGGATCGCATACGGAAGCTGTGTGGAAACGTGAGTCACATGATCACACTGTGCTCCTGCGGAAGCCATGATCGTTGTATCGGAGATCGGTGAGCAGTGGTCTCCGCAAACTGCACCTGCCATGCAGGCGGACATGGAAATGATCATCATCTCAGGACTGGATTTCTCAAATACCGCAACAACGATCGGGATCAGGATACCAAAGGTTCCCCAGGAAGTACCTGTAGCAAATGCAAGTCCACATCCAACCAGGAAAATAATGGCCGGAAGGATAACTTCAATACCACCGGCAACAGAACGCATGGCTTCTTCTACGAATACCGCTGCACCAAGTGAGTCTGTCATAGCCTTCAGTGTCCATGCAAAGGTCAGGATCATGATCGCCGGTACCATAGCCTTGAATCCTTCCGGGATGCATCCCATACAGTCTCTGAAATTGACCACACGGCGGATCATATAGAAAATAATGGCAAACACCAGACCAAAAGCACTTCCCATTGCAAGGCCTGTAGAGGCATCACTCTGTGAAAATGCGGTAACAAAATCTGTTCCGCTGAAAAATCCTCCTGTGTAGATCATACTGATGACACAGCAGATAACAAGCACAACGATCGGGATCACAAGATCGATCACCTTTCCTCTCGGATTCGGTGTCTCATCATCCGTTGCATTCTCATACGGTCTTGCAGATGTTGTATAAAGATCTCCGTTCAGAGCATTGATCTCATGTGTTCTCATGGCACCAAACTCGGTTTTCATCAGTACCATGCCAACCATCATTACAATAGTAAGGATCGCGTAAAAGTTATACGGGATGGTTCTTACAAAAATCGCAAGTCCATCCTGTCCCTCTACGAATCCGCTGACTGCAGCAGCCCAGGATGAGATCGGTGCGATGATACATACCGGAGCAGCTGTTGCATCGATCAGGTATGCAAATTTCGCTCTGGATACGTGATGTCTGTCAGTTACCGGACGCATAACGCTTCCTACTGTCAGGCAGTTAAAATAATCGTCAATGAAGATCAGGATTCCAAGGATGATCGCTGCAAGTTCCGCGCCCACACGCGTGTGGATCTTTTTGCTGGCCCATCGTCCGAATGCGGCGGAGCCGCCGGCCTTGTTCATCATACATACCACAGATCCCAGGATAACCAGGAAGATCAGGATACCTACGTTATAGCTGTCAGCAAGAACCTTGATGATTCCTCCCTCAAAAATCTGTGTTACCGTTCCTTCAAATTTAAATCCGGAATAGATCAGTGCTCCTACTACAATTCCCACAAACAGAGAACTGTATACTTCTTTTGTGATCAGTGCAAGGACGATCGCAACAAGAGGTGGAAGCAGTGCCCAGATCGTTGCATACAGAGCAGGCTGGTAAGTCTCCTCCGCATCCGCAGCCAGCACAGTCAGGGGACTTGCCAGTGCGCCCATGAATACCATTGCCATAACAGACAATGCTGTTCCTGCTTTTTTACTCATTTTTCTCCTCCCTTTTCGGGGACAAAAAAACGGAGGCTGTCTCTTCTTAAGAACACCTCCGGTTAAATAATCCTTATTTAACTAATAGCCTGTCAGAAAATCTCCATTCAGCATATTAAATGCAGATCTCCCGAAGTGCTACCGATAGCGCTCCACATCCGTGACAGTACAACGCATATTCTGCGTTATCCCAGCACCCTGTCATCTGGCCTTCCAGAGCACTTCGGCAGATTTTCCTTTCTTTATGAACAGCCTGCCAGGGCCTTCCGTCCATAAATACTGATAAAATCCGCGCCTCTATCTTCTTATCCGTGACCGTTTGTCCTCCGCAGGACTTCCCGGCCATCTTTTTTTCTTTATACTGTAGCAGTTTCCGACATAAATATCAAGTAGTTTACACAGATTCCTGCCATTCAGACCAATATTGTTACTTTTCACTCCGTTTTCAGTAACACGCTTCGCGGAATATTACCAGCGAACTGTAATCCAATTTTGCCTTATTTACTGCTCATTCAGCAGCCACTTCACATCCACTCCCAGCACCTTTGCAAACACCCGCAGTTCATAATCTGCCACAAAACGTTCTCCTCCTTCGATCCGGCTGATACTGTCACGCTCCAGCATCACTCCTTCCACCTGCATTTTTGCTGCCAGCGCAGATTGCGACATCCGTTTCATATTCCTCATCTGGCGTATTTTTTCTCCGGAAACGTTCTTTTTTCCCTGATAAGTGTATATTTTCATCCTGCCACCTATTTTAATAAATGTGTTAATGTTCTGCATTTTTCTTGACATTAGCATATATTTCGGCGGCACCTGTGTTAAAGGTCAGCAAATCTGACATTTTCTGCATTTTTCGACAAAAAATGCCGCGGTACTGTTCCGCGGCATTTCCACTCAAGCGGATATTGACGATCCACCATCGGGTTAAACTGTTTTTTCTTCTGATCAGTCTTCCTGTCCTACCTGACCATAATATGCATTTGCACCATGTTTTCTGTAGTAATGCTTATCCTGAAGCTCCTGCGGTGCCGGTTTTACATCCGGATTGATCAGCTCGCAGCGAGATGCCATCTTGGCAACCTCCTCAAGAACAACTGCGTTATGAACTGCCTCATGAGCATCCTTACCCCAGGTAAAAGGTC
>OGUK01001090.1_pt1 | contig 18838 bp, 13 predicted proteins | sample 1553151 | NCBI WGS metagenome assembly OGUK01 (sample SAMEA2580208, study PRJEB22360) | human gut metagenome | biome: human gut; feature: human-associated habitat; material: faeces | place: Denmark | collected 2008/2010
TCCTGCGCGACGGCCACCAGTCTCAGGCCGCGACCCGGATGCGTACCGATGAGATGCTGCCTGCCTGCGAAATGCTGGACAAGGTTGGCTACTACTCTCTGGAGTGCTGGGGCGGCGCGACCTACGACGCGTGCCTGCGCTTCCTGAACGAAGACCCGTGGGAGCGGCTGCGCAAGCTGCGCAAGGCGCTGCCCAACACCAAGCTGCAGATGCTGCTGCGCGGCCAGAACCTGCTGGGCTACCGTCCCTACGCGGACGACGTGGTGGATTTCTTTGTCAAGAAGGCTGTCGAAAACGGCATTGACATCATCCGCTGCTTCGACGCGCTGAACGACCTGCGCAACATGCAGACCGCCGTCAAGGCGACGAAGAAGTACGGCGGCACGGCGGAAATCGCCATGTCGTACACCGAATCCCCCGTGCACAACGAGGATTACTTCGTCAAGCTCGCTGTGGACATCCAGAAGATGGGCGCGGACGTCATCTGCATCAAGGACATGGCGAACCTGCTGCTGCCCTACAAGGCGTACAGCCTTGTAAAGCGCCTGAAGAAGGAAACCGACCTGCCGATCGTCCTGCACACGCACAACACCACCGGCACGGGCGACATGGTGCTGCTCAAGGCCATCGAAGCGGGCGTGGACGTGGTGGATACCTGCCGCCGTAGGCGGGGGCGTGGGGAGTCCCTGCCTGTCCCCGCTGGGTTCCGGCACGTCTCAGCCGGCGACCGAATCCCTCGTTGCGACCCTGAAGGGCACGGAATACGACACGGGCTTCGACCTCGACCTGCTGGCGCAGCTGGCGGCGCACTTCCGCACGGTGGCGGATCGCCTGACCAAGGATGGCTGGCGTGACCCGGCGCGCGTGCTGGGCGTGGACGTCAAGACCCTGCAGTATCAGGTGCCGGGCGGCATGCTGTCCAACCTGATTGGCCAGCTCAAGCAGGCGAACCAGATGGACAAGTACTATGACGTGCTGGCGGAAGTGCCGCGCGTGCGCAAGGACTTCGGCTATCCGCCGCTGGTCACGCCGACTTCCCAGATCGTGGGCACGCAGGCCGTGATGAACGTGCTGGGCGGCGAGCGCTACAAGATGGTGCCGAAGGAATCCAAGGACTTGCTGGCGGGTCACTACGGCCGTCTGCCGGGCAAGGTGAACGAGGATGTGCGCAAGAAGTGCATCGGCGACACGAAGGTCATCACCCATCGCTACGCCGACGACATTCCGCCGGAACTCGACAAGCTGCGTGAGGAAATGCGCGAATGGTATCAGTGCGAGGAAGACGTGCTGTCCTACGCCATGTTCCCGAAGGTTGCGCCGAAGTTCTTCGAGTACCGCGCTGCCCAGCAGCTGAAGGTGGATTCCACCATGCTGAACAAGGCTGACAAGACGATGCCTGTCTAATAGGTAATACTATTTCCAGATTCGCCTGCGCCATCTGCTTGCGCCTTTTTCCTTCCGCCGTCCGCTCATTCCACTTAGCGTAGCGCTGCTACGCTGCGTTCCATTCGCGTTAGACAGCGTGAAAAATTCGCGGCGCATCTTGGTGCATTCTCATTTGGAAATAGTATAAGTTCCTTCCGTCGGGATTGCCGGAAATTGATTCGTCGCATTACATCACGAAAGCAATTTTCAATGTCAAAACGAAGACGGCTCCGACAACGAAGGCCTCCGTCTACCTGAAAGAAGCGCTGGGGGACTGGAACAGCCAGACCATCACCTACAACAACGCCCCGGCGCTGAACGACAAAACGCTGGATTATCAGTACATGGAGGCGAACAGCACATGGTATAACTATGATATTTCCAACTTGGTTCGCAAGTGGTACGGCGGCGAAAACTATGGTTTCGCGCTGGAAGCGAATACGAGCACCTACATTACGCTTTACACCAGCGACCATGCGTATTATAAGCCGTATGTGACGATTAACTACGTCTCTCTGGCAGGCTTGGAAGACTATCTGGTCTATGAAGATCAGGATGTTGGGCGTGCGGGCGTTGGTCATGTCAGCCTCTACAATGGCAATCTGATCTTTGAACGGCAGGACACGTCCAGCAGCGGAAACCGGATGCCGGTATCGGTCAGCCACGTCTACAATTCGTGCTACCGTCAGGTGGATGCGTTCGGGGCAGGCGCAGGCTGGAAAATGAACATCCAGCAGACGCTGCACAAAGAAACGCTGAAGGACTCGGATGGCAGTACGACGTTCTATGTCTATATGGACGGCGATGGGACGCGGCACCATTTTCAGCAGACGTCCGGCGAATGGCAGGATCAATCGGGTCTGGGAATGAAGCTGAGCTTTACAGACAGCACAGCTGTGATTGTTGACCGGGATCATAACAGCATGACGTTTGACTTGCCGACGGAGGAGTTTGCGGGCAACTACGAAAACGTCGGGATGCTCAAAACAATCGCGGATTCCTGCGGCAATACGATGCGCATTACGGCTTCGGGCTGCATTGTCAGCAATGTGCAGGACGGCATCGGCAGAAATACGGTTTTCGCGAATGAAAACAACCGCGTCAGCACGATTTACACTCCCGGCTATGGGGAACAGGGTACCTGCGGATTTGGGTATGATGCAGCGAATCACCTGACGCATGTGTGGGAACTGGCTGGTGAGTCCGGCACAGAAGATTTGTATTATACCTATGATGAACACGGACTTCTGACATCCGCAGTCAACTGCGACGGCGTCAAAGTGACATATGAGTATTACACGACCCGTGAGCCCTTCCGCGTGAAGCGCGTTCGCATGACTGGCGGCGATGTGTGTGCGTATGACCGTACCTATGCGTATAAGGATTGCCTGACGGTAGTCACGGACAACCTGAGCGGCAAGAAGCTGTTCTATCATTTCAATGATTACGGCAACTGCATCTCTGTGAATGACCAGCTGGGATATGCCTGCTTTGCGAAATACACGGACAGCAATCCGATTAACCATCCGGAAACGATTTCCAAGATGCAGCGCAGCGTGGTGAACTTCCTGAATGGTCACAACATGCAGACGGCAGGCATCTGGACGAATGAGAGCCTCGATGGGACTGGCACATATAGCTATGCGACGGATGCGCACTACATGGGCACGAAGTCGCTGAAAATGGTCAAGACGAATCAGACAGGCTGGATGACGGCCCGTCAAGATGTGACGCTGCCGAAGGGACAAGCCTATACGTTTTCTGCATTCTTTCAGACGCTTGCGGATACCGTGGCGCAGCTGCGCGTTACCTACAAAAACAGCGACGGCGATGAGGTTGCGGTGGATAGTTTGCCGCAGTGCAGCAAGGGCGAATGGGAACGCATGAGCGTGAGTTTCTCGCTTCCAGCAGACAGCGCCAGCGACAGTGCAACTGTTCGCTTGATGGCGGGCGGGGGCGCAGGAACGGTCTGGTTTGACTGTGCGCAGCTGGAAGCGGGCGAAGTCGCCAATCGCTACAATATGCTGACGAATGGTGACTTTACGTTTAATTGCGGCGCACATCCCACAGGCTGGAGCAAAAATAGCTCCAATACCAGTGAAGATATGGTGTATGCCGATTGCACGGGCAGCAAGCCGGAAGGACTTTCTGCAAATACGATGCGCTTGTATGGTACTGGGCGTACCAAGTATGCGGGTATCTATCAGGATATTCCAATCAGCGGCAGCAAGGGCGACGTGTTTGTAGCAGGCGGGTGGTCGCTGAACTTCTCCAAGCCGCGCAAGGGGGAGGACTTCCGCTATAACATCCGTGTGGCGTTCTTGAAAGCAGGCACATCGTCCACGCGCGTGAATACGTCCTCGATCGAATGGAGCGAGGAATGGACGGATTGGCAGTTTGCTGCCGGCCCGGTGGTTGCACCGTGCGACTATACATCCATTCGCTTCAACGTGGACTACGAGCGCAACATCAACTATGCTGAATTTGGCGGCTTGTTCCTGCATAAGGAAGAATTTGGTCAAACGTATGTGTATGACAGCAGGGGCAATGTACTTTCCGCGAAAAATGCAGCCAGCTTGCAGGATGGCGCAACCTATGATGCGTTCGACAATATCCTGACGTACTTTCAGCCGGGTCGTTCTGCTGCGGTGAAAACCGTGATGGAATGGGGCGAAAGTGATGATGAAAAGAAGAAACATCTGCTGCGCAAGTCTACCAGCCCACTGGGGACAGTCAGCGAGTATACCTACGATGATTATGGCAATCAGCTGACCACGAAAACAAGCGATGGCATGGCGTTCATGCAGACCACGACGGTCTATGATGAGCAGGGCAATCATGTAAAGCAGCAGATAGATGCCCGCGGCATGGCAGAAACTCGGCAGACGGATGATGAGCTGGATACGCTGCAATCAGTTACGGATGCCCGCGGACAGGTGCTGCACTATACTTATGATCGCAATCGCAGGGTAACGAAGGCTTCGACGACGGCAGACGGATGCGAATACACCAATACGTTTGCGTATACCAAGGATAAGCTGACGCAGGTGAAACACAATACGTCCGATAATGCTTCGGAAGATGTTGCCTATACGCTTGCATATGATGCAGTCGGACGGCTTGAATCCGTGAAGGTTGGCACACAAACGCTGGTCGAAACGGCTTATCAGGCGGATGGCATGACGGAAAGCGTCACCTATGGCAACCGTGGACAGGTATGCTACACATATGATGACTTTAAGCGCATTGTTGGTATGCGCTATGATGACGATACGGATGACCGCTTCCAGTATACCTACGGCGCAAACGGCGAAGTTGCACGAGTGAAGGATTGCGCGCGCGACGTTTCGGTGCTGAGCGAATACGATGCTGCCAATCGTCCGCGCCGAAAGACGGTGCTGGAAGGCGACAAGCATGCGTATACGGGCGAACTGGTCTATGATGCGTATGATAATGTAAAGACCTTCAAGGAACAGGTCGGGGAGAACCGAGAAAAATACACAACTACTTTTACGCACGATGAAGAAAACCGTCCGACGCTGATGACGTTCGGGGACAACCAAACGGTGACGTATACTTATGATGGACTCGGCCGAGTAAGTGAACGCAGCGCAAATGCAGGCGGAACGGCTGTGACAACGGCGTACACCTATCTGGACGGTGCATATGGCAGCAACAGCACGACGCCGCTCGTTCGCACGATGACGCAGGCGGGAACTGAACTGACCTATACATATGATGAAACAGGCAATATCGCGGGCATCAGCGACGGTCAGCAGAGAATTACCTATGTGTATGACCTGCTGGGGCAGCTGATTCGGGTGAACGACCCGTATGATACGACGGCTGGCACTGCGGGTACGACGTGGGTGTTTGCCTATGACCATGGCGGCAATATTCAGCAGAAAACGGCGTATGCGTACACGACCGGCAGCGTCGGTGCGGCTGTCAAGTGCGACACGTTCGCCTATACGGATGCGAACTGGAAGGATAAGCTGACGGCGCTCAATGGCGTAAACATTACTTATGATGAGATTGGCAATCCGCTGTCGGATGGCACTTGGCAGTACAAATGGGCACAGGGGCGGCAGATCCGGGGAATGCAGAAGAGCGGCGAAGAGGTCGCCTTTGCATATAACGCGGATGGTCTTCGTGTTCAGAAAACGGCGACTTCCACCGGTACGACGAAGTACATCATGCACGGCCGCAATCTGGTTCACCTTATTCGCGGCGATGAAAAGCTGCATTTCTTCTATGATGCGCAGAACAAGCCTGCAATTGCGATTTACAACGGCACTGCGTATGCATACCTGTATAACCAGCAGGATGATGTTGTCGGCATGGTTGACAGCGAAGGGCAGTTGGTGGTAAAATATCAGTACGATGCTTGGGGTCAGCCAATCAGTACAGGAGGTGCATTAGCGGAGACGCTGGGTGCGCTGAATCCCTTCAGGTATCGCGGCTACATCTACGACGAGGAAACGGGTCTCTACTATCTGCGCAGCAGATATTACAACCCGAAGCTGAGCCGATTCATCAATGCGGATGATGTGGAAGCGCTGGGTGCTGATGGCGACATCAATGGCTACCAGCTGTTCAACTACTGCATGAACGCCCCGGTGAACCGTCGAGATGAAGCGGGTTCGTGGTCGCTGCCGAACTGGGCAAAAGTGGCGATTGGCGCGGCGCTGATTGTTGGCGCGGCAGTAGTTGCTACGGTTGCAACAGGCGGTGTCGCTTGCTTTGCCTATGGCGCTGCGATTGGTGCGGCGAAAGGCGCGGTATCGGGCGCGATTGGCGGAGCCATTTCAGGCGCAATCGAAAGCCGAATCGCGACGGGAAGCTGGGACGGCGCTCTTGAAGCGGCGATTGATGGTGCCGCGGATGGTTTCCTTGGCGGCGCAATCGGCGGCTTTATTGTGGGTGGTCTCACCAGTCCGAATTGCTTTGTTGCTGGTACACCGATTCAAACGGAGAACGGCGCTGTACCAATTGAAGAAATTGTACCGGGACAGCTGGTGTGGGCAGAAAACCCTGACACGGGCGAATGCACGCTAAAGCGAGTAGTCCAACTCTTCCGGAATGAAAAGTACGAACTGGTTCATGTGCAGGTTCGTGGCGTAAAGATTACCACTACGGCGGGGGCGCCGACGCTCTTTCCCGGACCGGGCCCACAGACAGGGACAGGGCTGGATTTTCGCTAAGGACCTGAAGGTCGGCTATCAGCTTAAACTGTTGAGCGGCGGCACGGCGCTTGTTGAAGCCGTTGAATGGGAAGAACTTTCCGAGCCTGTTACGGTTTATAACTTCGAGGTTGAGGAGTTCCATACTTACTTTGTTGGAATCCATGGCTTTTTGGTACATAATCTATGTGTGCAAAAAACTGTCGCAGGTGACCATAATGGATACTCCGCGAGAGTGTCTGTGGGCGGGGAAGCTAACCGCCATGCTCCCCATGCTCATATATTCTACAAGGCAGAAAAAATTGCCAGTGTTGATGATATGGGAAATATATTGGTGGGGAAATTAGATAGAGCAGGAAAGAAGTTTGTTAAACAGAATATAGTGCAAATCGCCGACGGTATTCACAAATATTATAAATAATGTATAACCAAAGGAGAAGTGAACATGGATATTAATAAGCTTGCACTAGAACTGCAACAAAATCAATCTGTTCGGCAGAAAATATATGCACAGTATATGAACAATCAAGACGACTTTTTCTTTCAGAATTTTCATGGCATACTGGAAGAAAAAGTCTTGTTTGAATATCTACAACATGCTCAAAAACATAAAAAGCTGATGAAACTGTTGCCGGCAATTTTGTGCTTTTCTACGCAGACGACCTTATCGGCGCGTGTTATTCGGAAAATCCAGCGCCTTCCTATAAGTGCCCGAAGAAACTGCGTGTTCTCACTTGCTCACTGCGAGCTTTCTGTTTTCAAGCTTGCGTTTTGTTCTCAATTGTGCAAGAAATGGAACTATTCTGCTTCATTCTGGACGATATGCTCCGAAAAGAAATCTATTCACTTGCCGATGTTCAGTTGCTTGTCGGCTTCGCAAAAGGCATCAACAAATTGGTGATTCAGGACGTGCTTGCGCAGATTGAGAAGGAGCAAATACCCTTGAAAGCAAAAGAAAAGGTACAATGGCTTAGGGTGAAGGTAGGAATAGAGAAAGAAGAAAGCTCCTACTGAGTGGAGGAAGCATATGTTAGGAATTACTTTTTCCGCAGAAGCAGAACCATCAGCTGCCGAGCGAATTTCCGATTGCTTTCAGTATTTTGAATCGCGGATGGACGTGATTCGGCTGGCGAGATACTGCAAAGTGCTGGACAGCATCAAAATTATTCTTTTCACTGCGCCGGATGAAAAAGAGCGGAAGCACATCAGCTTGAAGTGGCGAGAGGCGGAAATTTGCGTCAGGCTGGACGGTGATACCTTCATGAAAGCCTCGCAGGATGAACAGCGGGACATGGTGAGAGCGGCGATTACCCGGGCGCTGGAAATCATCCGAGATCGGAGCGAGGTGAAGAACTTCCGCTTTGAGTGCAAATCGCTGCTGTATGACATGTTCCCGGATGCGTACATGACGCCGTTTACCTTTTCAACCGAATCGGAATCACCGGCAGCACAAATGATCATGGACAACTTCTGCCTAATCGAAAAGAACATGCGGGTTACGTCGCTTGCGAAGTATACGGACGCACTCGACAGCATCGGCATCATTCCAGAATGTCTATCAGAAGAATTTCTACGCACATTCGATTGCGGCAAAGACCGCAAATATATCAGCTGGAAGCATCGCTATGCGGATATTCGGCTGCATATCCCGTTCCTGCCTTTTGTGCAGGCGCCGAAGGAAGAGCGGATGGAGCGGTGCAAGCAGATTATCCGCGATTCGCTGGAAGTTGTTGCGGCGCGGTGTCGGGCGAAGAAAGTGCGGTTTGATTTGGATGAGCTGCTGCGTGACCTTTTCCCGGAGGAAGCAGCTTCAATGACGCAGGAGAAGAAATAGAGAATTACAAAAGCCAACACGGTGACAAGAGAACTGGATGGCTGCCTCTCGATACAGGGGCAGCCATTTCTAGTGCGCCCGGCAAGAGCAACAACTAAGTGGTGAAAGACCACAACGCGCTCGGCAGTAGGAAGCGTTAGCCGAAGGCAAGGGTGTCCATCGTGAGGTGGAATCTGAAGGAAGCCGGATGTCAGCAGGGAAAAAAATGCTGGCGGGCAAACTCCCGAACCGACGAACAGAAATCACATAGAAGGCCGTACAGGGACGGACGAGTGTGCTAGACAACACGAAGTCCAATGCTGCCCGAATCCCGTGCGGTAAATGTGGCGGTTACGTGGGAGGAAAGCTGTTGCGCTTACCCGGGGAGGTCTTGCAGACGGGAAGTAGGAGAATCCGAAAGCCGCAGTAACAACGAACTGCAAGAAGTCAGCCGAAGCCATAGTACCTTGCGGAATCAAGGGAAGGGCTGAACAATCGTAAGTCTCAAGTAAAGACTGGAAGGAGGTCGGTGTGATGAAAGCAGAAAACCGAGGAAACGAGGGCTTCCTGCAAAGAGAAAGTGTGGAACACCAAGGGTATGCAGAAGCGCGGAGCACAGATCGCAGCGAAGGGAAAGAACGAGACGGTGCAAGCGACCTGCTGGAAGCGATACTGGACAGGGATAACCTGAACAGAGCGTATAAGCGGGTCAAGAGCAACCACGGCGCAGCGGGAATCGACGGAATGAGCGTAGAAGAAGCGCTGCCGTGGTTGAAGGAACATAGGGAGGAACTTTTGCAGAGCATCCGGGACGGAAGCTACGAGCCAAGCCCGGTGCGGCGAAAGGAAATCCCGAAACCAGATGGTGGCGTGCGAAAACTGGGAATCCCGACGGTAGTAGACCGAGTGATACAGCAGGGAATCGCACAGAAGCTGCAAAACATATGGGAACCGCAATTTTCAGACAGCAGCTACGGATACCGACCGAAACGGAGCGGTCAGCAGGCGATTCAGAAAGTAAAGGAATATGCGGAAGCAGGATACAGATACGCAGTATCGGTGGACTTGTCCAAGTATTTCGATACACTGAACCACGAACTGCTCATGAATCTGTTGCACCGGAAGATACAGGACATGCGAGTACTGCGAATCATCAAGAAGTATCTGAAAAGCGGTGTAATGGAGAATGGCGTAGTAAGCAAAACCGAAGAAGGTTCGCCGCAGGGCGGACCGCTGTCACCGCTGCTGGCGAACATCTATCTCAATGAATTTGATTGGGAAATGTGCGGCAGAGGGGTAAAGACAGTACGGTATGCGGACGACATCGTGGTGTTTGCCAAGAGCAAACGAGCAGCCGAACGGTTGATGGAATCGAGCCGAAAGTATCTGGAAGGAAAGCTGAAACTGAAAATGAACACGGAGAAAAGCAAAGTGATCAGCGTTTTCGCAGTGGAGGAGTTCAAGTTTCTTGGATTCTGCATAGGGAAGAATGGAAGCGGCATCTACATCCGTGCGCACCGAAAGTCGCTGAACAAGGCAAAGGAAAAGCTGAAACTACTGACAAAACGCAACCGCGGACGGAACGTCCGCCGAGTGATGGCGGAAGTAAAAGTGTTTATCCGTGGATGGCTTGGCTACTTCCATGTAGCTGACATGAAGCGGACGATGAAGTCTTGGGATGAATGGCTGCGGCGCAGGTTTCGCATGTACATCTGGAAGCAATGGAAGAAGCCCCGAACGAAGGTAGCCAACTTAAAGAAGCTGGGAATTCCAGCGGACAAGGCATACCAGTGGGGCAACTCCCGATTGGGCTACTGGCGAATCGCAGGAAGCCCAGTTTTAGAATGTTCCATTACAAACGAAAGACTCGCAGCAGCAGGATATTTTAGTATCCTCAACTGCTACGAATCCTTGCACTCATGCGATTGAACCGCCGTGTACCGGTCGGTACGCACGGTGGTGTAAGAGGCTATCTACTCAGCCGAGCCGCCTGATCGATTACCAGTAATGGAAATAACGATTATTTACACGAGTTCGGGCAAACTGAAATCCATAGATTCTCTCTTTATTCGATAATCTGCCCATTTTCCATGTGAAGGACGCAATCGCAAGCCTTTGCAATGTCTGCTTCACTGTGACTGACGAGGAGGATGGTGTTCCCCAGTGATTTGCGCTCTTGCAAAAGACGGTGGATATCAGCAATGCCGGCTGCATCCAATCCGTTGAATGGTTCATCCCATAGCAGTGCGGTTGGGTTTTCCAGCAGGCTTTGTGCGATACCCAGCCGTTGGCGCATACCGAGCGAGTATTTTCCGACCGGCTTGCGGTCATCGGGATCAAGGCCGATCCGACGGATAACATCACTGATTTGCGAATCCGACACTTTGCCAGTGATGCGGGACAAAATGGAAAGATTTTGCCGCGCAGTCATGTGTGAAAGAAAACCGGGCGTCTCAATAATGATGCCCATAGAAGGCGCAAAATCGCAGTCTTTTCCGATGACCTTTCCATCCACACGGACAAAGCCTGCATCCGGCTTTGCAAAACCGCAGATCCAGCGCATCAGTGTTGTTTTGCCGCAGCCGTTAGCACCGACAAGTCCGTAGATGATGCCGGATTGCAGCTGTGCGCTGATGTTGCGCAGCACAGGTGTCTTGCCATAATGCTTGCTGACGTTTGAAATCTCAATCATGTTTCTTCCACCTTTCAGCCTCTGTGGTCAGAATTGGGCGCAATGTCACGCCGGTGCGCTGCCCATAGAATCAGCAGAACTTGGCACAATAGCACGAGCACATAGCCAACGCACACAGCGGTGATGCGCTGCCAATAGCAGTCCTCATAGCCCTGAACGAGCCGTGATAATGTGGCAAAGACCATTGGGGAGCACAGTGCCGGAAAATCCTCGAAGACAAATATCATGCCGGCAAACAGGATGAGTGCATTCAGGCTTAAACCGATGGTTGGATGCCCCAGCAAGTTGAAAAACAGCACAGAGAACGTGATGACCATCCAAAACAGCAGAATTGGGCAGACTGCCAGCAGAATTGCCTGCCACGGCGTGAAGTTTGCGCGAATCCAGAGTGGAATAAAGGCGCGTTCTTCAAGCATGCCGACTTCAATGCGCAGTGTGTCGCTCCAACCGCTGCCAGCGGTCATGGACGGGAGAAGAAACAGTACCGACAGCAGGAGCATTGCTGCCATCACTGCAACCGCAAGGAGGATGCAGTAGAGCAGCATCGAAAGACACCATTTTTCACGCGATGTGCGAATCAGCGCATATTGCAGAAAAGCGGTTTGGTGCGGAATTTCGGAAATGGCAACCAAATAGGTTAAGCTGGCGAGCGACATTCCGTTGAAACCGCTCATCAACAGATAAACAAGGCTTTCGCCCATGTGCATTTCATATTGAAAGGTGCGGATGCCATTGCAGTAGCTGTACACGGTGATGTACGTTGTGGCAAGCATAAAGAAAAACATCAGCACCGTTCGCGGCTGATGAATCCACTCGTCAAAATTAGCAAGCAGCATTGCCCGAATGGGATGCGCTTTATTATTCGCCATGCCGATACCTCCTGAAAAGCCGAAGTCCATACAGCGCATTGAGCAGGACAATCAGAACGCCATAGGCGAGCAGCGCACTGAAAACGCCGTTCCACGTCAGTCCATCGTTGTACAAATCAGCAGGATGCGGAAACCTTTTTACCCCCAGAATAACGCGCGGAAAACCGTAGCTCCACAGGAAATATACGCAGAAGGGGACAGCAATCGAAAGCAGCTTATCCCTTGTGTACATTGCCGCTGTCACACTCACCATGCCCCATACGCCGCCGCAGAAAAATACAGCAGCTGCAATCCAAAGATAGATGGGCAGGCTGTAAAATATCTCTTGCCACGGCGCGAAGATGCAATCATCCGCAAAAGGTACAGCGAGATAATCATTTTCAAGGGGATTACACGGGGTGGCGAGAATGTTCCAGATAAGTGCATGAAACACAAAAGCGAGCGCAATTGCTGCACCGGATGCCAGAAAAGCGCTTGCCAGTTTTGTGACCTCGTAGCGCGGCATAGAACTGCGGATAATCCTGTAATCAATGAAATTCGTTTGCAGTTCTTCAACCTGTGCCAGACCAGCCGGCAGGGCGGCGCAAAGCGGTACAACCAGCATTGCTCCGCCGAAGTAGATGCCGCCCAGCGTCTGTTGGAGCGACGAAGAGCGATAGGCGACATCCCAATCGTACATCAACACCCAATCACATGCGGCGTAACCTGAGAAAGCAATCAGCATGATAAGCACCGCGAGCGCAAAATGACGATTCCGAATGAGCCGACTTGCCTCGGATAGAATTTCTCTCATTTTCCAACCTGCTCCCATGTGATGATGCTGATGACATTACGGCGCGTGTTGCTTGTAGCCGTATAATCAATCAGCGTACCTGCTTGTGCCTGAAAGATGACTTCCAGCTGTTCGAGACCATTATCAACCTCTTCGCCCGTGTATTTATCATACGTGTATTTGTATTCCTCTTCTGGGTCGCGCGAATAGTCGCCCACCACATACCATGCAGGAAGCAGCCAAATCGTTTTTGCGTCATTCGGGTCTAAATACGACACATAGCAAAGTTTTACTTCATCAATCGTGCGCAAACGCCCGGCGTAGATTTCCTGTTCGATGGCTTTTTTTGCGGCACTGAAAGGAAGAAGCGGCACATCGTCATAGATGACTTCTTTCTCCGTATAGAGAATAGCGCGAACTTTTGCATTATCCAAATTTGAAGAAAAAGAGATGGAATAGTATGGAGAACACATGGTACTTTCTCTGCTCACGGACAAATCAAGATAGCAAGAGCGCCCGTCCTCCATTTCGATGCCATGAAAAAGCTGAGCAAAGCTAAGATGAAATCTCCCTTGCTTGGTTACGGCAGATCCCCATGTTTTGACACCATTGCTTTCTTTGTACTTATAAACACAGCTGCTGATTCGAGTGGATGTCAACAGCAAATCATCCTCATTCAATCCCCAAAGCCGATTGGCTTCCGATAAAGCAAGTGCTTTAGCTTCATCAAAGGTAATTTTCACATTTTCCGGCATTTCCAATGGTATTTCATTTCGTCCATAAGTCACTTGGGATTTATAACCTTCATTAACATGAAGATAATCATCCTTCAACTTATCAAAACAAAAAGAAAAGTTACTGTTAACGTTCTTGTATTCAGCCAGAAGCTCACTGGATAGCTTCGGCATCTTCTGAATTGTTACAATGGGGAATGCTTCGACATCAGGAACGATGATTTCCGCATCAACTTGAATTGTGCGCCATTCTGTCTCATAGGTTTCTGTCCAGCGTTCAGGAGTTGTTTCTGCAATTTGCTGAATGGAAGTGTAGGATTCAGCAAATGCAGGGGCGGCAAACAGGAAAAGCACGCTGAGAATAAGACCAATACACAGCCGTCTCTTATAAAACACTATTGCGTTTCCCCTTTCTGCTTAGGGAGCAAGGAAAATGCCAAAGCACCTTCCTTGCTCCCAATGATGGTTAATTTACTTGGAAATACCCTGAGAGAACAACTGTGGACAGACCTTCATATTCATGATACTTTGTGTTTCCACGCATGGTCAAGTAATAACGATACCACTCAGTAAAGCCGCCTCCTTCAATGGGAATTAACTGGTCAGGGACAACCCATTTGCTTCCGCAGAGAATGCCTCCCTCTTCATCATAGGCATAACCGCGGAAATGGTTCGTATAGCTGTTGCTGCATCCTTGCGCGTTGTAGTACACATAGATACGGTGATCGTCATTGTCTTTTCTATCCGACATTGGGGATTTCACATAGTCATTTTGATTTACACATTGTACCGTGCGAGTAAACGTTGTTCCAAAGGCTACCGCACTAAGAGCAAAAGAAAGCACACAGAAGAATGCGAGAAAACGTTTCAAGATATCTACCTCCGTCATTAGTTTTTTTAACAGTAAATCTTTCCGCGGCGAAGATTTGCTATTTGTATATATTGTACACCATAAGAAGGAAATTGTCAAGATACTTTTGTTAAAATGACGAAAAGACGATTTAATTATGTTTGCATGACGATTATGGGTTTAGATACGCTGATTTGCTCCTTGGATTTGGATGAAAATTTGAGCGAAGAAGCACTGGATGAGAAAAATGCGGAGTATCTCGAAACGTTTCCACGCCGCCCATCCGCCGCCCTTGTGCAGCTGATTCATGACCGTTGCGGAACGCAGAAGGAGCTGTCCTTGCGGTCGGGAATCAGTGAAGCAACCATCAGCCGAATGTGCAGCGATGACAGCTTTCGGTATGATATTCGTCAGATTACGCGCATCGTAATCAGCCTGCATATGCCGCCGCTGCTGTCCGCCGCATTTATGGAATTGACGGGTTTCGGTACGGCAGTGATGACGCGGTATTTGCGGTATCAGTGCATCATTGCCTGTATGTTCATGGATGAATTGGATGATGTCATTAACTCTAACAGAAAGCTGTTCGAATAATCTGCTTGCACACGTTTATCAAGGAAAATGGTATCGTGCTGCTTTGAAGTGACATTATTCCGAACTCCGTTGACATTATTCGTTTAATCGGGTATAATGTACTTGTAAAGTGATGCGCGGAGGTGTCCCGTATGGCTGAAATGATTCCGATCAAAGAAGCGGCGGCGCGCTGGAACATAACGGAGCGGAGAGTTGCGACGCTCTGCAAAGATGGGAAAATCATCGGTGCGGAAAAGCAGGGGAAACGCTGGATGATTCCGGCAGATACGCAGAAGCCAGTGGATCAGCGGATTAAGACGGGCGCATTCCGAAAAACGGAGCGGGCGACGAAGCGACCGCTGCCTATCGGCGTATCCAACTACTGCCTTGCATCGTCGGAATACTACTACATCGACAAGACGATGATGATCAAGGATTTCATCGACGAGCGTCCGATGGTGACGCTGTTCACCCGCCCCCGGCGCTTCGGCAAGACGCTGAATATGGATATGCTGCGCACTTTTTTTGAAAAAAGTGACGAGGATACTTCGGTTTATTTCCGCGACAAGAAGATTTGGAGCTGCGGTCAGAAGTACCGGGACTATCAGGGGAAGTACCCTGTGATTTTCTTGACGTTCAAGGATGTTAAGTTCGACACTTGGGCGGAGACTTTTGCGGCGATTCGAGATATTTTCGCAAAGGAAACACGGCGGCATAAAGAACTGCTGACCAGCGGTCAATGCGACGAGTACAGCAAAAAGACCTATGAAAAGCTGGCTGAGGGCAAGGTCAGCGAAGTGGAGCTGACCGCTGCGCTGCTGGATTTATCTGCAATGCTCCATCAGCACTATGGCATTGCGCCCATCATCATCATCGACGAGTATGATACGCCGATTCAGCAGGGATATCAGAAGGACTACTACGACAAGGTCATCCAGTTTATGAGAAACCTGTTTTCGGGCGGGTTCAAGGATAATCAGCATTTGTCTTTCGGCTTTCTTACCGGCATTCTGCGGGTGGCGAAGGAGAGCATTTTCAGCGGCATGAACAACCTGTCCATCAACTCCGTGCTGGACAACAAGTACAGCACTTACTTCGGCTTTACGGCGGATGAAGTAAAGGGAATGGCAGAATATTACGGTGCGGCTGACAAATTTGATGAGATTTGTGAGTGGTACGACGGCTACCGCTTTGGCAAGACGGAAATTTTCAACCCGTGGTCGGTGGTCAACTATTTCAGCAATGAGTGCGAGCCGCGAGCCTTCTGGGTTTCTACCGGCAGCAATGATATTATCGGCGAAGTGCTTGCGCAGGCGGACGAAGAGACGTATCATCGGCTGACGGCGCTTGTCAAGGGCGAGACGTTCACCACCTTCATTGATACTGGCGTGATTTATCCGCAAATCAAGAGCAATCCCGCTACTATTTATAGTTTTCTGCTGGTGACAGGCTACTTGAAGGCAATGAAAACGACGCCATCCTTCAATGGAGACTTTATGTGTGAGGTTTCCTTGCCGAATCGGGAAATTTCTCTCGTGTATAACAAGGAAATTTTGCAGCGGCTGGAGAATATGATTCCGCAGCCTACGGCCATCGCTGTTCAGGAGGCCATCTTCTCCGGCGACAACGCACGATTGAAAGCGCAGATTCAGACGCTTCTGACCCAATCGGTCAGCTGTTTTGACACGGCAGGGGAGAACTTCTATCACGGCTTTATGCTGGGGCTGTGTGCTTTATTGGGTGGTGCTTTCGTGACCTCGAATCGAGAGTCTGGCGACGGGCGTTATGATATTCAGCTGAAACCCACGAAAAAGGGACTTCCGGGGATTCTCATCGAATTAAAAGCGGAGAAAAATTGCAGTGATGAGAAGCTGAAAGTGTTGTCCGAGACCGCATTGCAGCAGATAAACGACAAGAAATACGAAACGGAACTGACCGCCGCGGGGGTCAAGACGATTTATAAATACGGCGTAGCTTTCAGCGGTAAAAAGGTTGAAGTTACGGTCGGATGAACTTGGCAATCAGGCGGATGACTGATTTGCGGAGCTGTGCAGCTTTGAAAATCATAAAATCTGTATCAGGACACCGACTTGTCTAAAAACGCGGATGCGAACCGCACAAAAGTGTGTTAGAATCATATCGTCGAAAGATGCAGAGAAGCTCCTGCGTACGGCGCGAGGGGCTTTTTTCGTACCGTTCGATAGAAAAAACATGCGCAAAAGAGACGCAAAGAAAGGAAATGTATGAGCAACAAAGAAAAACATCGAGAATAGATTCAGTTTCCGCTTCGACAGAGACTGAAACGCCTGTGTATGCGCTTGGCAACAGCAGGTGAAACTATCCGCGGAACAGTGCAGCAGATAGCGGGGCAATCATGTGCTTCCAAGGAGAAAACCGCGGCTTTGACTTCCATGGTGGATCGTTCTGAGGCGAAAAACGTCCTGCTGCTGGCGGACAGGGGCTATGAAGCCTACAACAACCTCGCGCATATTCAAGAAAAGGGCTGGTCGTTTCTGATTCGTATCAAAGATAGCAGTGCCGGTATTGCTTCCGGCTTGAACCTGCCGCGTTCCAATACGTTTGATATTCCATTTCACCTGAAACTTACCAATAAACAGACAAACGAAGTGAAATGCTTGCTTTTAGACAAAAATCACTACAAGCGCATCCCCTCTAAGTGCCGCTTTGATTATCTCCCTGCTAAGTCCAGAAAGGCTGCCCCCACGCAATTCTTCGATCTGCATTTCCGCATCGTGCGGTTCCCCATCTCCGAAACAGCCTGCGAAACCATTATTACAAATCTTGATAAAGATGCGTTTCCTATTCAGGAAATTAAGCACTTGTACGCGATGCGCTGGGGCATCGAAACGTCCTTCCGCGAACTGAAATATTCCGTTACCTTATTGCATCTTCATTCAAAAAAGGTGGACTTCATTTACCAAGAAGTTTTTGCAAAACTCATCATGTATAACTTCTGCCAAATGATTACACAATCCGTAGTCATTCAGCAAGGGAAAAAGAAACACGCTTACAAAGTTTCTTTTTCTGATGCGGTACATGTTTGTCTGCGTTTCTTCCGCGGCAAAGTCAGTCCACCCAATGCTGAAGCCTTACTTATGAGGTACATCTCACCTATTCGCCCCGGCAGAATGCTTTCTCGTAAGTTCTCCCCGAAATCTTCGGTCAGCTTTGCTTATAGAGTATCATAATTTCTTGCTTTTGAATAGTCCTTTTCGCGGATTTCTTTTTCCGCTTTTCTTTCCGTTACCCTTTTTTGCATAAGAATCAGCACACACTCTCTTTTTTACAGATTCTGTGTGCTGACTTTCACTGTTCACTTTTAACTAAATGACATTGGCGCACGGCGCGAGGGGCTTTTTTCGTACCGTTCGATAGAAAAAACGTGCGCGAAAGGAGCGCACAAAAAGAAAGGAAACATATGAGTAACCAAGAAAACAATCAGAAACAGATTCAGTTTCCGGCTCAGCAGGAACTGAAGCATCTCCGCACCCGATGCGGCAAGGTGTACGCGCTGGGCAACAACCGTTTCCGGGCAGTCGTGCAGACCACGCCGGTTCACGAGTACGACGCGGCGACGCACCAGTGGGTGGAACTGTCCGCCGAAAAGCGCCAGCAGATGGCGGCACAGGCACACAGCCCGATTGCGACGTTCGCGGACAGCGCGAATAGCGCAGAAAACGCCGTCGGCATCCTCGATACCTACGTTAAGGAAGGTTCTACGCAGAACTTCTCGCACGACGAACGGCTGTGGATCAGCAACACGAATTACTACGGCAACCGCCTGACTTATCTGAAAGTCGTGGACTTGCCGCGTCTGGGCGCGAACCACTTCATCACGTCCGCGAAACTGTGCGTTCGCAACGTTTACGCACCGATGGCGGACACCGCCATCATGTGCACGGAAGT
>OGUK01001106.1_pt1 | contig 18700 bp, 10 predicted proteins | sample 1553151 | NCBI WGS metagenome assembly OGUK01 (sample SAMEA2580208, study PRJEB22360) | human gut metagenome | biome: human gut; feature: human-associated habitat; material: faeces | place: Denmark | collected 2008/2010
GCGCCGTCGTAGAACCAGTCGCCGCTGTCCACGTCGGTGTAGTCGGTGACCTTCTTGCCGTCCCGGACGGTGTTGCGGATCTCATAGGTGTCCACCACGTTCCAGTTGTTCCAGGCGTCCATCTCCTCCTTCTCGTCGGTGTCGCTGTCGGCGCACTGGTAGGCGGTGCCGGTGGTGGCATCCGTCGCCGTAAGCCTGCTGACCAACTCGATGCAGGTAGACTATGCCCCCGACGCCGACCCCGATGCCACCGCACGGCGCATCCTCCGCGCCGTGGACGCCGCCCTGGTGGACTACCTGGGCATGGGGCCTGTCTTTCCCACCATCTCCAAGCTGAACGCTCCGCCCGTGCTGGGCGTGGAGGGCTTTACCGCTCTGGCATCCCAGTCCCCCCTGCCCGTCGTCGCCATCGGCGGGCTGGACTCGGAGCGCGCCCGGCTGGTGCGCGCCACGGGAGCGGCGGCCGGCATTGCCGTCGTCTCCGCCATTTGCGGAGCGGAAGACCCGGAAGCCGCCGCACGGGCGCTGGCCTGACCGTCCTCCCTCCGGAAACAACCGGACACTGAGTATTCCTTCAAACGCCATGCCTTCATCAACCGACCTCGTCCATGCCGTCTCCGCCGATCTGGAAAAAATCCGGGAGGCGGCCCCGCTGGTTCTCTCCCTGACCAACTCCGTCGTCCAGCCCTTGACGGCCAACCTGCTGCTGGCCGCAGGAGCCGTTCCCGCCATGCTTAACGATGCGGAGGAAGCGGTGGAAATGCTCCGCGGCGGAGCAGGCGCCCTGCTGGTCAACCTGGGCACCGTGACGCGCGAACAGGGAGCCGTCATGCAGACGGCGGTGCAGGAAGCCAACCGGCTTGGCATCCCCTGGGTTCTGGACCCGGTGGCCGTGGGAGCTCTTTCCCTGCGCACGCGGCTGGCGGAGCAGTTGAAGGAAAGGCGGCCCCGCATCATCCGCGGGAACGCCTCTGAAATCATGGCTCTGGCCGGGTACTCCTCCGTCACGAAGGGACCGGAAAGCACCAGCTCCAGCGCAGACGCCCTGCAGGCGGCCAGGGAACTGGCCCTGCATACGGGGGCGGCTGTCCTCGTCACGGGCCGCACGGACTATTCCACGGACGGCCGCCAAGTCATTGCCACGGAAAACGGCCATGCCATGATGTCCCGCGTCACGGGCGTGGGCTGTTCCATGGGCGCGCTGGCCGCCGCCTGCGCCGCCGTCTCCTCCTCCCCCTGGCAAGCGGCCGTCTCTACGGCCGTATTGATGGGCATCGCGGGGGAAATGGCCTTTGAACAGAGTCCCGCTCCGGGCTCTTTTGCCGTCTCCCTGCTGGACAGCCTGTACTCCCTTTCTCCGGAAGAAGTAGCGCGGAGAGCGCGCATTCTTCCTCTTTAAAGCATCCCGTATCCTTCCCGGAACCGCGGAAAAGCAGCGCGCCGCACTCCCTCCGGAATGCGGCGCGTTGAATTTACAGGCCTTTTTTATTCGTTCCCCGGAACGGAACGGCGCAGGAACACCGCTCCCAGGGCAGCCATCAGCAGCATGCAGGAGGACGGTTCAGGAACAGGAGCAGGCGCCGTAGCCGTAAACGCCGATGCCATGGCTGAAGAAGCTTCCGGAGCCGCATTCGGCGTCCACACCATGCTCACTTCCTTGGAATCCTCGTTCTTCTGGAGGCTCCACTGGCCGTACGCCGCGTAATCTCCGGCGGAAGACGCATCCAGCGTGAAATTACCCGTCAGGGTCGCGTTCGCTCCCCCCTCAATGAAGTTCAGGATGTGGGAGGTTCCCCAGAAGTCGGTGGAATAGTCGAGGCTCAACGCCGCCAGCTTCAGCTTGGCCCCCGCGTCAATCTGGAAGACGCCGGACTGGAGCATCAGGCTATTGTACGCCAGTTCATTCCCGGCGGAGCCGCCCATGGACAAGGTCAGTTCAAAGACGGAGCCGGACTGGAGCGTCGTATTCCCGGACAGGGTGGCGGAACCGGACAGAATGCCGCCATTCTTCACCAGGATGTCATTCCCTAGGGCAACGGAAGAAATATCCGTGCCAAGGCCGCCCAGCGCCAGATGCGCGCCGGAATTGACCGTCGCCATCCCCGTCCCGAGAGCCTGGTTGGAGGCCGCTGCCAGCGTTCCCCCATTGACGGACGTTCCGCCGGAATAGGTATTCTTTCCGGATAAAACCATGATCCCCTCTCCTGTCTTGGCAACGGAGCCCTTTGCTCCGGAGTAATTGACGATGTTGGCTGATACTTTTAAATCCGCCTCCGCCGTGCCGCGCTCCACCGCAAAGACAGCAGGACTGCTTCCCCTCAGCTTGACATTAACCGTCCTGATTTCCGAGGCCCTGTCCGCCGCCCTTACCTGGAAAACGGTATCCGTCCAGACCTCCATGCTTCCCTTCGCCACGCCGTCCAGCGTCCCTCCTGCCAGGGTGACGGTCATGTTCCGGAAGGTCTGGTTCCTGGTATCATTCTGGAACAGGGTTCCTCCGTTAATTTCCACATGGCTGACGCAGGCCTCATTTCCCGAATTGCCGAAACAGTCCACCCCGCGCAGGGAAACCGTTGCGCCCCGGTTGATAACCAGCCCTCCGCGGATAATACCTTCCTCACCTCCTGAAATAAGCATCAGCGTTCCTTCATTGACCGTAGTTCCTCCGGTATAAGCCTGGTGTTTCTGCACGGCGAGCATTCCGGAACCGTTTTTCACGAGGCGGCCCGTCCCGGATATTTGCAAATTAACGGAGCTGGCGTGGAGCGAATTGAAAGCGAGGGTTCCATTGTTGACAATCGTTCCCGTACCCAGGGAACCGTCTTTTTCCCCGTCACCCACGGCGAGCGTCCCCGCATCAATGACGGTACCGCCGGAATAGGAATTGGCCCCGGTCAGCACCAGCGTTCCTTCTCCGGTTTTCACAAGAGAGCCGGTTCCTGAAATAACGCCGGATTCCGTCGCGGAACCGGAGTCTACTTCCGCCCTCATGACGGCCCCGGAACCGGATAGAGCCACGTTCCCGCTGTGACTGCCGCCGGAAAGAATGGCATATGTCCCTCCGTCCGCCACGTTCACGGAAGAGCCAACTTCCGCATGGCCTCCCGCCGTGAACCGCGCACCGCTCTCCACATTCACCGTTCCGGTGGCAAAGAGGGCCGTCTCCCAGTCGTTCTCATCCACATAGCCGCCCGCGTGCAGGGCATGCACCCCGGCTACCTTCACCTCACCTCCCTGCACCGTCCACGTCCCGGTATTGAAAATATGCCCGGACAGGTTCCAGACGGAACCTTCTCCCGTGCCGGGCGCGTACACCACATGAAGCTGGCCGTCCTTCAAGGCCCCTCCGTCCATGAAGCCTCCAAGATAGTCCTGCGCCCCGTGCCCCGTAAACGTGAATGTCACGGCGGTATTCGCACGGAAATTGCCGAAGCAGGCTCCGGAATCCAGATGCGTGATGGCATTCAGCGTCAAATTATGCCCGTACATGTCCACCACGCCCCCGCGGTGGCCGAAGATGAACTCCCCGGACACTTGGTTTTCCCCGGCAAGGCGCACCATTACTCCGCCCCCGTTCAGCTTCACGTTACGGGCCGCGTAGCCGTCCCTGTCCAGAATCAGATTTCCGCCGCCACCCACGTTGATGTCCGCCGCATTGTTCCCGTGGCCGCTGACGATCAAATCGCCTTCCCCAATCTTCCTCCACTCGTCTCCGGAGGCTCCGGTCAGCAAGGTGGTGACCGGAGCTCCCTTGTTCACCACAAAGCCCGCCGTATTCAGGCGGCGGGAAGAATCGCCCCCGTCGCTCAGCACGTAATCGCGGTTGAAGGTGAGGGAGCCCGCTCCGGTATCCACGGACCCCTGGAGCACGATTGTGCCGCCGGAGCCGTCAAAAATCAGATTATTGCAGGCGTTCAACTGCTCATTTGTAGCTTGTGTACCTTTCGTGGAGGTGTCCCCGCGTAATCCGGCCGCCAATCCGGTGTAATCCGTAGTCACGCCTCCCTGCACAAAGGTCCCGTTGCCGTCCGTATCCGTCACGTTCCACAGTACGTCACCGCTCGCCGCAACGCTTATGGTACGGTTGAAGCTGTCCACGTAATCGCTGGCCCACTGGTTGCCGGAACGCATCTGGGTAAACTGTCCATACCCGCTTCCACTGGCAGACTGTGCCGCACCTACCCACTCCCACTTGCCGGAATTCTCATTGTACACATAGCACGGGCTTCCACTATCCCCTGACAATCCACCGGAAGGCAATGGATTGGACTCCGAAGGCTTCTTGAAATTGTACCAGAACCGGTAAGCCGGATAGGTCTTGGCATTTTCCGGGTCCGGCTCTCCTGTTCCCGGAGCGCTGGCCTGCCCCTCAAAAACAAGGGTTCCTCCGGTCAAATAGCCATAAGAGGCATCAATCTTTTCCTGTTTGCCGTTTCCTGTGGCGACAGCCTGAACTCCGGAACCAGCTCTCATGACCAGCCTCCCTTTCATGTTGTCCAGGTATTCCGGGTCAGTCAGGTAAGGTGCGTATTCCGCCTCCGTCACGATCTTGCTCAATCGCTGCACACGGTAGTCGTATGTCAAATCGGACTTATCACCCCATGCATCCTTTCTCGTAACGCTACGGTAGGAATCGTAAAAAGGAGTTCCTTGCTTGGCACCGAAACGAACCGTAAAGGAAACGAAATGGTTATAATAATCATGTGATACGGTGGCGATGAAGCCGGGACCGCCCACCAGCGCGGCCTCCCCGATATGGGCATCCGCCACGCCGTCAAAATTCATCATTTTGGGGATAGTCCCCACGTAATTGCCATTCTTGTCGTAGATGGCGACGTCTTTGGCATTCACATCAAAAATGCCCCGGTTTTCCGCGAAATCACGGTAGGTCTGAACATCAAACGAGTCAGACATCAACCCGCCATAGGCGGGAGTGAGGAGGCAGGCCGCCCCCAGCAGCCCGGAATAATGATGAACATTCATAAGAAATTGAAATTAAGTTATGATTAAACAAGGAACAGGCAAGTCTGCCGCACTTCCCATCTTCCAGTCCAGACCGTTTTCACGAACATCCGGCAGGGCTTCGGGAAGTGCGGCGGGGTTCTTCATCAGGCTCACCGCACACGGCGGCGGAAAATACACGTCCCCAGGCCTGCCAGCACCAGCAGCGCGGAGGAAGGTTCCGGAACCGGCGCAGGAGACGGAGCCGCGAGCAACGCCGCAGTTTCCGAATGGTCCAAAACGGCCTCGGCATTGGGAGTCCAGACCATGTTCACGGTTTTGGAATCCTCATCGCCCTGGAGGGACCAGGACCCATAGGAGCCATAATTTCCGGCTCCGGACAGGTCCAGCGTAAACGCCCCCTTCAAACTGGCGTTCGCGCCGCCTTCTATCAGGTTCAGGATATGGGAGGTCCCCCAGAAGTCGGAGGAATAATCCAGAGACACCGCCGCCAGCTTCAGCTTGGCTCCCGCGTCAATCTGGAAAACACCGGACTGGAGCATCAGGCTGTTGTACGCCAGTTCATTCCCGGCGGAACCGCCCATGGACAAGGTCAGTTCAAAGACGGAGCCGGACTGGAGCGTCGTATTCCCGGACAGGGTGGCGGAACCGGACAGAATGCCGCCATTCTTCACCAGGATGTCATTCCCTAGGGCAACGAAAGAAATATCCGTGCCAAGGCCGCCCAGCGCCAAACGCGCGCCGGAATTGACGGAGGCCGCTCCGGTTCCAAGAGCCTGGCTGGAGGCCGCCACCAGCGTCCCCCAGTTGACCGTAGTGCCACCGGAATAGGTATTCTTTCCGGAAAGCACCATGATCCCGGCGCCTTTCTTGATGAAGGACCCCTTAACTCCGGAAGAGTTCACGATGTTCGCGGATATTTTCAAATCCACGTCTGCGGTTCCACGGTCCACCATGAATACCGTAGGATTGGCATCCCTGAGCTGCACGTTGACGCGCTTGATTTCAGATGCCCTGTTTGCGGATTTCACATTAACGACGGCATTCGTCCAGATATCCATGCGACCGCCCGTTATGCCGTCCACAACGCCTCCGGTCAGGTTGAACACCGTATTCTGGAACGTCTGGTTCTTGTTGTCTCCAAAATACAGAGTTCCTCCATTGATGTTCACGTTCTTGACGGAGGCGTTCCCTCCGGAATAACCGAAGCTGTCACCGCCCTTCAATGTCACCTGCGCTCCCTCCCGGATGGCCAGGTTCCCGCGAATCATGCCGTTGGCGCCTCCGTAGCCCACCACAAGGACGCCCTTATTCACGGTGGTTCCTCCGGTATAGGAAAGCATCTTCTGGATGGTGAGCGTGCCGGAACCGTTCTTCACGAGCGAGCCTGTTCCGGACACATTCGTGTTCAGGGCAACCGAATCAGACCTGTTGAAGGCGAGCACGCCGTTGTTGACGACTGCACCGGCGCCCAGGGAACCGCTTGTACCGCCATTCCCTATGGTGAGCGTTCCCGCCGCAATGGTGGTGGTTCCGCTGTAGGAATTGTTCCCCGTCAGCGCCAGCTCACCACTCCCTTTCTGGATCAGGCTGCCCGTACCGGAAATGGCATTCGCCGCCGTCACGCTGTCCGTCCTGTTGAATGCCAGGGTTCCTTCATTGGCAACGGCTCCCGTTCCCAGGCTGCCGGAGGTTCCTCCGTTCCCTACCATCAGGGAGGCTCCGGAGAGGATGCGCGTTTCACCGGAATACGTATTGTCAGCCGCCAGAATAACTCCTCCGCCAGTGCCCATGCCCTGGGTATCCACCGTCAGGGAATAATTGCCGCCAAGCGAACTGGCTACGGTCAGCATCCCGTTTCCGCCGAACAAATATCCCTGCGTTCCGGCTGTCACGGCCCCGGACAAAACAGCCTGTCCGTCAGCCCCGATGCACACGGAATTCAGTCCCATGCCGCCCAGATTCAAATCCGCCGTACGGGTTCCCGACAGGAGCAGAACGCCTTCGGAAGCATTGGAAACATGCGCCAGGGCGGCATCCGCTTCCGACCCAAGGGCAAAGGATGTTCCGTACTTGACGAGCACATTCTTGTTCTGCACCCCGAGGGAGCGCACGTCCGCGTAGGTGAGGTTCACTCCCCCATTCAGTTCAATAACTCCGGAGAAAGCAGCTCCACCCTCCGAATCACTATTGTGCGCGTTGGCAAGCACTACGGTTCCGGTATTGGAACCGTTGCCGATAGACAGGGTGCCGGAGCCGCTGAGCTTCAAGTTCACCGTCAGCGTTCCGCCGCCTCCGCCCAGGGACCAGCCCCCATCCGCGGTCCAGCCGGAAAGCAGGCCGGTCGTTCCCCGTGTTCCCAAATTCACCTCTCCCAATGCGCCGACGGACAAGTTTCTGAAGCCGTTCAGGCCGGAAATCGCCGCCTGGTCTTCCAGCAGCACGAACGTTCCGGAAGACGCCTGGTCCAGCTTTCCGGCAATAGCGGAAAAACCAGCGCCTTCCACAGCCAGGGCTCCGGCGGCATCCAGCGACCAGACAGCCTGCCCGAGAGCCCCGGCGGAAGAGGCGCGCACCAGGCCTTCTTCAACCGTGGCAGTTCCGGAAAAACTGTTGTTCCCGTTTTTCAGAAGCAGGGTTCCTTCCCCGGTTTTCACGAGGGAACCGGCTCCGGAAATCACGCCGGACTCCGTCGCGGACCCGGAATCCACTTCCGCACGCAGCATCGACGCGGCACCGGACAACACAACGTTTCCGCTGTGGTCTCCCCCGGCCAGCACGCCATACGTGCCACCGTCATCCACCTGCACGGCGGAAACTACCAGGGAATGGCCGCCAGTGGTAAACCGGGCGCCGCTGTTCACCTGCACTGTTCCGGTGGAAAAGGAGGCCATCTGCCAGTCGTTCTCATCCACATAGCCGCCCGCGTGCAGGGTATACACTCCGGCCACCTTCACCTCTCCTCCCTGCACCGTCCACGTTCCGGTATTGAGAATATGGCCGGCCAGATTCCAGACGGACCCTTCCGCCGTGCCGGGTGCGTACACCACATTCATCAGTCCACGGGAAGCGGCCTCCCCGTCCCGCAAAGCCCCCAGGAACGTCTGTTCCCCGGAGCCCGTGAACGTAAGCGTTACGGTGGAATTGCCAAGGTAATTGGCAAAAACGGCTCCGGAATCCAGGTGAGTGATGGCGTTCAGCGTCAAATTGTGCCCATACATGTCCACCACACCCCCGCGGTGGCCGAAGATGAACTCCCCGGATACTTGGTTTTCCCCCGCCAGGCGCACCATTACTCCGCCGCCGTTCAGCTTCACGTTGTGCGCCGCGTAGCCGTCCCGGTCCAGAATCAGCATCCCGCTTCCTCCCACGTTGATGTCCGCCGCATTGTTCCCGTGGCCGCTGACGATCAAATCACCTTCCCCGATCTTCCGCCACTCGTCCCCGGAGGTTCCGGTCAGCAGCGTCGTCACGGTTGCCCCCTTGTTCACAACGAAACCCGCCGTATTCAGACGGTAGGAGGCATTTCCTCCGTCGCTCAATACGTAATCCCGGTTGAACGTGAGGGAACCCGCCCCCGTATCCACCGAGCCCTGGAGAACAATGGTGCCGCCGGAGCCGTCAAAAATAAGATTGCTGCACACGCCTATCTGCGTGTCCGAGGCCCGCGTTCCCTGTGTGGAGGTATCTCCTCGCAGGCCGGAGGCCAGCCCGGTGTAATCCGTACTGATATCTCCCTGAACGAAGGTTCCGTTTCCGTCGCCATCCGTCACATTCCACAGAAGATCCCCACCCCCTTCCGACACGCTGACGGTGCGGTTGAAACTGTCCACGTAATCGCTGGCCCACTGGTTGCCAGAGCGCATCTGGCTGAACTCGCCGTAGCCGCTACCGCCCTGGGATTGACCGGCCCCCACCCATTCCCATCTGCCGGACTTCTCATTAAATACATAGCTGGGACTTCCGCTGTCCCCTGCCAATATGCCGGAAGGCAGGGGATTGGATTCCGAAGGTTTCTTGAAATTGTACCAGAAACGGTAGGCCGGATAGGTCTTGGCATTCTCAGGGTCCGGCTCTCCTGTTCCCGGAACGCTGGCCTGTCCCTCAAAAACCAGGGTTCCCCCGGTCAAATAGGAATAACCTCCGCTGACCGTGTCCTGTTTACCGTTCCCCGTGGCAATAGCCTGGGTTCCGGACCCGGCACGCAGAACCAGCCGTCCCTTCATGTTGTCCAGGTATTCCGGATCCGTCAGGTAGGGGGCGTATTCCGCTTCCGTCACGATCTTGCTCAACCGCTGCACGCGGTAGTCATACGTGTAATTCGTCTGGTCGCCCCAGGCATTCTTGATTACCACGCTCCGGTAGGCGTCATAAAACGGCGTTCCTTCCGTGGCTCCAAAACGCTTGGTAAACGTAATGGTCTGGTTATTGTAATCATGGGACACGGTGGCGATGAAACCCGGGCCGCCTACCAAAGCGGCTTCCCCGGCATGGGCGTCCGCCAATCCGTCAAAATTCATCATTTTGGGGATGGAGCCCACGTAATTGCCTTCCTTGTCGTAAATGGCGACGTCTTTGGCATTGATTCCAAAGATGCCCCGGTTTTCCGCAAAATCACGGTAAGTCTGAACGTCGAAGGAATCAGACATCAATCCCCCATAAACGGGAGAGAGGAGACAGGCCGCCCCCAACAAGCCGGAATGATAGAAATAATGTAAATTCATGGCAGAACGAGCTTTAGGTTAAAATAATTCAAATCATAAAAAGTACTGCTATTCAAAATGTTTTTTAAAGGACGCTCCAGGAATCTGGAACTTTATTTCATTCCCAATAATTTTAATTATTCTTCATTTTGTTAGAGTTTGAAAACACCATTTGTTTTCAACAAACGACTTTACATTCCCCCCACAACAAGAACTGGCGCGAATACCAAGCTTTGCATGACACAAATTATTTCTTCTTTTTCCTTGCTTCAAATAAATTTACCTGAAAGTTCGCCTTTTCCGGCACTCCGCCTCATCTCTTCTCCATACCGCGCAAGAATGAAACCTGTTTAGTATTGTGAAATATCCCCGGCCTTTTATAATGAAGGGCAACCCATTTCAGCATGGCAAACCATACTACCACGCAAAAGCTCTGCAACTGGTTCATTCAGCAGGCGAATGCAAAAAACCTTCCTCTCACGCCCGTCAAACTGAACCACCTGGTCATTCTGGCGGACTGGTGGCACCTGCACCATCACGGCGATTTCCTGATCAACGAACGGGCGGAAGCATGGACCTGCGGGCCGGTGCTCCCCTCCATTCATCACGAATACAAGGACCAGCCGCCCTGCTCCATCATTGAACACCCCAGCCGCCGCCAGCCCCCCCTGGAAGAGGAAACGGACATCATCCCTTTTCTGGAACACATCTGGAACGTCTATGGCAAATACACGGCCCAGCAGCTTGGCCGCATCAACACAGCGCCGGCCTCCCCCTGGCAGCAGGCGCAGGGCAGGCACGGAGAAGCGGAATACCAGCAAATTGCCCGGGAACACGTGAAAGCCTACTTCCAAACCCTGGCTGAATGACCCCGGGAGAAAAGCTGGACCGCCCTTTTTTCTCCGCATTCATTTTTTCTATTCAAAACACACATTTGAGTGAAAAAAAACTTGCAAAGAACAACCGGTTCCGCTTTAATTCGCCCGCACCGCAAAGGTGCCCGTTACATAGCCCTATAGTGTAATCGGTAACACAGCGGATTCTGGTTCCGTATTTTGGGGTTCGAGTCCTCATAGGGCTACCACCTTTAAGAAAAAGGCCGTCTCTCCGGAGGCGGTCTTTTTTACTTTTAACGTTCCTCTGGACCAGGAAAAAGTCCGGAACTTTCCAGCAACTGCGGAGCCCTTCAAAGCGTGGACGGCACCTTTCCAAATAATCCTTCTGTTGATCTGAGGACACGGACAGTAAGAACGCAAATGCACATTTTCTCCATCCTCAACCGTAAGGGAATATTCCCGGACCTGGAAAAACGGTCAAATAGCCGCTAACAGCGCCAGACGGACCATGGGAAAAAGACAAAAGGCCTTCCCTCTTTCCGGCCCTTCCTCTTTCCCTGAAAGGAACTTGTGTCCGGACCGCCGGGATGCCAGCCCCGGTAATTCCTGAGAAACATTTTGTCAAAGGGTCCACCATATCCTTTCAGCGGGCATGAAGCATATTCCGCCGCGTGCTCATGAAGGAGCAAATTTTTGAAAGATTCTCTCCCGGCACGGCTTATACTGAAAACATGACAAGGCTTTTTCCACTCCTGGCCGGATTGCTGCTGTTCCCGGTATTTCAAACTGAAGCAGCAGAAAAATACAGCATTATTCCGGAGCCGGAGAAAACGGAGCTGAAGCGGAACGCCACCAGGACCTTGAAGCTTCTTTCCGACAAAACCTCTCCTGCCCTGGGCAAGGACGCCTATCAGCTCACCGTCACCCCGCAGGGAGTGCACCTCTCTTCCGGCGGGAAAGAGGGCCGTATCTACGGACTGGTCACTCTCCAGCAGCTCCAGGACCAGCTGGCGGCGCATCCGGAAGGCATTCCCTGCGGAGTCATCAAGGACAAGCCGCGCTACCCGTGGCGCGGCATGATGGTGGACCCTGCGCGCCACTTCATCCCCATCAAGGACCTGAAGAAATTCGTGGACCTGATGGCCTACTACAAATTCAACAAGCTCCATGTGCACCTGACGGACAACCAGGGCTGGCGCCTGCCCGTGCCGGGCTATCCCAGACTGAAAAGCGTCGCCTCCAAGCGGGAGGAAAGCTTCGGAGACGGCATTCCCCATGAAGGAATGTACACCAGACAGGAGCTGAAAGACCTGGTGGCCTACTGTGCGGCGCGCGGCATTGAAGTCATCCCGGAGATAGACGTGCCGGGCCACAACCAGGCGTTGGCCGCCGCCTACCCCGAATTCTTCTGCTTCCCCAAACCGGACATGAAGGTACGGACAGTGGCCGGCAACAGCAAGGAACTGGTATGTCCCCAGAAGCCGGAGGTCTGGAAATTCTACGCCGCCGTCTTCAAGGAACTCAAGGACATCTTCCCGTCCAATACCGTTCACCTGGGCGGCGACGAAGCCCCCACGGAACTCTGGAAAAAATGCCCCCTGTGCCGGGAAGCCCGGACCAAGGCAGGCATGAAAGACGAACAGGAACAAATGAGGGCTTTCTTCGCCAAAATGACAGCCCTGCTCGACAAAAACGGGCAAACGCCGCAATTCTGGTATGAAGGGAACGCCGACATCTACCACCCGGGCGAAACAGTTTACGCGTGGCGGCAGGACCAGGCGCGCCAAGCCATTGAGAAAACAAAAAAGGCCGGGCTGAACCTGATTATGGCATCCAATGAATATTGTTATCTGGATTTCCCTCAATTCCCGGGACAATACAACTGGGGATGGATGCAAACCACGACCTTGCAGAAATGTTATGAACTGGATCCGGCCTTCGGCAAATCCACCGCGGAAGCAGGCCACATCCGGGGCGTGCACGCTCCCGTGTGGGCGGAACACCTTCCGGACCTGAACCACCTGCTTTACCGCGTCTATCCCCGCGCCATGGCCCTGGCGGAAGCGGGATGGTCTCCCATGGAGGTGCGTTCCTGGGAAAACTTCCAGAGGAAAGTGGCCGACCACCGCCCCTTTGTCCTCAAGCGCTTTAATTACGACTTGAAACGCACGAAGGACAATGAGCCACCCTTCCGGTGGGAAAACAAAAAGTAATTCCGCCGTTTTTCCTTATCACTCCTGATTCTCCATGATAGAATCTCTTCTGAAAAAGCCCTCCGTCATGTTTAAACTGATCTACCTCCTGGCCTGCACAGCCTTCTCTGCATCCATGGCGTGTGCCGCACCAGCAGAAAAATACAGTATTATTCCGGAGCCGGAGAAAACGGAGCTGAAGCGGAACGCCACCAGGACCTTGAAGCTTCTTTCCGACAAAACCTCTCCTGCCCTGGGCAAGGACGCCTATCAGCTCACCGTCACCCCGCAGGGAGTGCACCTCTCTTCCGGCGGGAAAGAGGGCCGTATCTACGGACTGGTCACTCTCCAGCAGCTCCAGGACCAGCTGGCGGCGCATCCGGAAGGCATTCCCTGCGGAGTCATCAAGGACAAGCCGCGCTACCCGTGGCGCGGCATGATGGTGGACCCTGCGCGCCACTTCATCCCCATCAAGGACCTGAAGAAATTCGTGGACCTGATGGCCTACTATAAATTCAACAAGCTCCAGCTCCACCTGACGGACGACCAGGGCTGGCGCCTGCCTGTGCCGGGCTATCCCAAACTGAAAAGCATCTCTTCCAAACGGGCGGAAAGCTTCGGCAACGGCACTCCCCACGAAGGAATGTACACCAGGCAGGAACTGAAAGACCTGGTGGCGTACTGCGCCGCGCGCGGCATTGAGGTCATCCCGGAAATAGACATGCCGGGCCACAACCAGGCGTTGGCCGCCGCCTATCCGGAATTCTTCTGCTTTCCAGACCACAACACGAAAGTCAGCACGACCGGCGGTGTGGGCTTGTACCTGGTATGCCCCCACAAGCCGGAAATATGGAAATTCTATGCCGCCGTCTTTGACGAGCTCAGGGACATCTTTCCGTCCACCATGGTTCACCTGGGCGGCGACGAAGCCCCGCTGGAAAAAACCTGGGAAAAATGCCCTCTCAGCGTCAAATACCGCCAGCAGAAGGGAATGAAGGACGTCCACGAGGAACTGAAGGAATTTGAAGCGAAAATGGCCTCCATGCTCGCCGCGCGCGGCAAAAAGCCCATCTTCTGGTATGAAAAGCCGTGGGCCCAGGCCAGCGTTTACCGCAAGGGAGACACCGTCTTCACCTGGCGCATGGGCTTGACGCCCTCCACCATCACGGAAACGAAAAAGCAGGGCCTTCCCCTCATCATCGCCGCCGGGGAACACTGCTATCTGGACTACCCCCAGATTCCCGGCCAGGACAACCGGGGCTGGATGCCCACCACTACGCTGGAGCAAAGCTACAAGCTGAACCCCGCCTACGGCAGGCCGGAGCAGGAAACAGACCATATCATCGGCGTTCAGGCTACCATGTGGGCGGAACAGCTCCCCACCCTGAACCACCTGCTTTACCGCACCTACCCCCGCGCCTGCGCCATTGCGGAAGCGGGCTGGTCACCAATGAACGTGCGTTCCTGGGAAAACTTCCAGCGCAAGCTGGCCGATCAGCGCCAATTTGTCCTCAAACGTTTCAACTACGATATGGAGCGCACCAAGGAAAACGAACCCCCTTTCAAATAATCCGCATTCTCTATCCATGAGCAGCACTAAATTTGCACGTCCGCACCGCCCCTCCGTAGAAGAACTGGCCCAGGGAGTCCTGGCCGGGAACCGCGCCCTGCTGGGGAGGGCCATCACCCTGGTAGAAAGCAACGCCGCTAAAGACCAGGAAGCCTCACGGGCGCTCATCTCCAAGCTCCTGCCCCATTCGGGCAATGCCGTCCGCATCGGCATCACGGGCGTTCCCGGCGCGGGCAAATCCTCCTTCATTGAAGCCTTCGGCACCTACCTGTGCAAAAAAGGCTTCAAGGTGGCCGTGCTGGCCATTGACCCGTCCTCTTCCGTTTCCCGCGGTTCCATCATGGGGGACAAAACCCGCATGGAAGAACTCTCCGGGGAGGAAAACGCCTTCATCCGCCCTTCCCCCTCCGGCGGCTCCCTGGGCGGCGTAGCCAGAAAAACGCGTGAAACCATGATCGCGTGCGAAGCCGCGGGCTTTGACATTATCCTCATTGAAACCGTCGGCGTCGGCCAGTCGGAAACCACCGTCCGTTCCATGGTGGACATCTTCATGCTCCTGCTCATCACCGGAGCCGGAGACGACCTCCAGGGCATCAAGCGCGGCATCATGGAGCTGGCGGACATCCTGGTAGTCACCAAGGACGACGGCGACAACCGCCAGCGGGCGGCGGCCCACTGCCAGGAACTGAAAATGGTGCTCCACTACCTGCAAAGCCCCACCCCCGGCTGGACGCCCTCCGTCCTCACCTGTTCCTCCCTGGAAGGGCGCGGACTGGACACTATTGAAGAAACGCTCTTCCGCTTCCGGGACAGCATGAAGGAATCCGGCTTCTGGTACAACCGCCGCCGGAACCAGTCCCTCTCATGGGTTCAGGCCCTGGTGCATGAAGCCCTGCTCACCGCCTTTGAACAGCATCCCGCCGTGGCGTCCCGCATGCCCGTTCTGGAAAACATGGTGGCCGGGGACAAGATGGACCCCGTCTCCGCCGCGCACGACCTGCTGAGCCACTTCACTTATCCCGTGCCCGGACATTGAAGAAATCCGCCAGCACCCTGGCGTACACCTCCTTCTTGAACTCCGGCAGCCACTCCAGCCTGAACCGGGCCGGGGCTATCCACCTGTAGGCGCAGAACTCCCGGTGGTCCAGGCTGGGCTCCGGAGCGTCCGCACGCAGCCGGCACAGGAAATACTCCTGCTCCTGCCCCACAAAAGGCTGCTGCCGCTTTTCGCGGACATACTCCAGCACCTCCGGCGGATAATCGTAACGATAGCCGCCCCGGGATTCCACAACATCATACTGGGACGGCAGGAACCCCACTTCCTCCCGGACTTCCCGCTTCACTGCCTCCGTGGCAGTTTCTCCCGGATCAATCCCCCCCTGAGGGAACTGCCAGGCCCCTTTCTGCCTGGAACGTTCGCAAACCAGCAGCTTTCCGTCCTCCCGGACCAACAGCCCCGCCACATTGGGACGATACAATCTTTCCATGCCTTCTTACCTAGCACAACATTCCCTGCATTTCCAGCCATGTTCTTCCACAAATTTGCTACAGGCATGTAAAAATGACTCGGATACAGACACTTTATTCTCCCCGCCAAACAACTCCGGATATAAATCACAACCCATCAGCAGGATAAGTAATATAAAAAAACAAAAGACACCCTCCCTGGTTGTGGAATTTCCTGTTAAATATCCAGAAAACTCTGGTAGTCAAACATTAACATACTGCCATTTTCCGAACATTGTTCTTTAACGGCAAGTCTATTTTCCTGCAAGGTGAAAACTGGCTGACTGGCCGCTCTTTTACTTTTCACGTCCCGTTAATAAAAACTGATCATGAAAATAAAAATCAATTATTTCGCTGCCATGTTGCTGGCAATGTTCGCAGGGGGAGGCATAGGCGCCCAGGGCGCAGAGCAGCCTAAAAAGGCGACAAGCCATACTATTGAATACAACCAAAAATTTCTCGGTGCTCATGGCCTGGACGAGAACGACAAGCAAGACTTTCAGGATGCTGAAAAGGGATTCATGGCAACCCTCAAGGACCCGAACATTAAAAACAAGGAGGGGAGGACGGTCTTTGACATCTCTGCCTTTGACTTTACCAAGGACAAACCGGCCCCTGATACGGTGAACCCGAGTTTATGGCGCGTTTCCCAGCTCAATGCCAAAAGCGGGCTGTTCAAGGTCATGGACGGCATCTACCAGATTCGCGGGTTTGATCTTTCTAACATGACCATCATCGAAGGAAAGGAAGGCCTCATCATCATTGACCCCCTCATCTCGGAAGAAACCGCAAAAGCGGGGCTTGACCTCTACTATCGGGAAGTGGAACAGCCGGAGACTGGGAAACGTCCGGTCAAGGCAGTTGTATACACGCACTCCCATGTCGACCACTTTGGCGGAGTCAAGGGAGTAACATCGGAGCAAGACGTCAAATCCGGTAAAACGCAGATACTGGCGCCGGAGGGATTCCTGAAAGAAGCCGTTTCCGAAAACGTCTATGCCGGCAATGCCATGGGGAGGCGCTCCACGTACATGTATGCGGCGCCCTTTAACAAGGGGCCGGAGGGTACCGTAGGCTCCGGCCTGGGCACCGCCAGCTCCAGCGGAACCATTACAGTCATTCCGCCTACCGATACAATCACCAAAACGGGTGAAACAAGAACGATAGACGGAGTGGAGATGGAATTCATGATGGCCCCTGGAACAGAAGCCCCTTCTGAAATGCTGATGTATCTCCCTCAATTCAAGGCGCTTTGCAGTGCGGAGGACGCGACCCACACCATGCATAACCTTTATACCCTGAGAGGAGCCAAGGTTCGGGACGCAAGCAACTGGTGGAAGGCTCTTGATGAAGCCATCCAGCGTTATGGAGACAAAACGGAAGTCTTATTCGCACAGCACCACTGGCCGAGATGGGGGAAAGAACGCATCAGCCAGTTCCTGGCCAAGGAACGCAACGGCTACAAATACATGCACGACCGGACGTTGAACCTGATTAACAAGGGATATACGCCTGTAGAAATTGCGGAAATGATCAAGCTGCCGCCGGAAATCGACAAGGAATGGACTTCCGGGGTTATTACGGCACGCTGAACCACAACGCCAAAGCCATTTATCAACGGTACATGGGCTGGTATGACGGCAACCCGGCAAACCTGTATGCCCTGCCGCCCGTGGAAGCGGCCAAGCGCTATGTTGAACTGGCAGGAGGGGCCGACAAGATGATAGACAACGCCCAAAAAGCCTTTGACAAAGGAGACTACCGCTGGACCGCCGAAGTATTAAAGCACGTGGTTTTTGCCGATCCGCAAAACAGCAAGGCAAGAAATCTGGCGGCGGACGCGCTTGAACAGCTCGGCTACCAGGCGGAATCCGGCCCCTGGCGCAATGAATTTCTCGTCGGTGCCTACGAACTGAGAAACGGCCTGCTTCAGAACCCTCTGGATCTTGTATCCAAGGATATTCTGTCCAACCTCACGCCGGAAATGCTGTTTGACTACATGGGCATCAGTCTCAATGCCGAGAAATCCAAAGGGAAAAAGCTCGCTTTCAACTGGATAGACCAAAACGGAAAACCATACGGCTTCTGGGTTGAGGACGAAGTACTGATGTACCGAGAAGGAAAACCGGTCGATCATCCTGATGCAGTAATTACCGGAGACAAGCTCAACTTCACCCTTATTGCCATGCAGGCCATGCCCTTGAAGGAAGCCCTGGACAAAGGCATGATCAAGATCGAAGGCAATGCAGACAAGTTCCAGGAGCTGATCGGATGCATGGACAAGTTCAATGGAAACTTCAACATCATAGAACCCTGACCTTTCATTGTTATTTTTAACGAAACCGCTTTTCCCGGCACTTGGGGAAAGCGGTTTTTTCATATGTTCCCACGCAGAGTGAGGCTCTCCCCCTCTATGTTAGCATCATTTCGCCATAGCCTGCAATTTTAGTGAATATACCAAAATCCTTATCTCTTTGTATCGTTATTATTAAAATTTAGTATATCAATCGACCCATTACCGTATCCTTATCCAAATAATTCATCAAGAGTTACTATCTTTTTTCAACTGCGACATTAAGAAACGGTACCATATCTTTGTATACATTTTCTTCCTAGGTTTCGGCATGAACTCGTTCAAAGTTCTCCATAATAAATCTTCCTGTCGTCCAGCCCACCAAGCCATTTCTCTCGTATTAATTTCTTTCTACGAAAACACTAATATTATTTCTTTCTAAAAATTTGAAAATCAACAATTTTTGTTAGATGATATCATCTCTACATATCTTTTTCTATAAAGCAACTTCCTAGAAATCACCATCAATGTTTCATATTAAATAATAAAAATCATTTTATTTTTTGTGAAAGAAGGGTGGGTCATGTCTGTGCGCCGGGAGCTGGTCTCCAGCAAAAAGGTCAGTAATATTTCGGTGC
>OGUK01001107.1_pt1 | contig 18677 bp, 9 predicted proteins | sample 1553151 | NCBI WGS metagenome assembly OGUK01 (sample SAMEA2580208, study PRJEB22360) | human gut metagenome | biome: human gut; feature: human-associated habitat; material: faeces | place: Denmark | collected 2008/2010
AGAAGCAGGTCAGAAAGCTGATTGATTTGGATTACCGCATTGATACGGAGTTCTTTAAACTGACATTGGTCAGCGGACAACGGGAACGGTTCTTGTCCCGTTCGGAATTGGGGGAAATGCAGATAATCTGTCCTCCTGATGCCGATTTCTCGGATGAGAAGCTGCAGGCTTGGCTGCGCAATGTAATTGAGGAAGCTTTACGGCGAAATGCGAAAATTGTTCTTCCGCCCCGTCTGTATATGCTTTCCATGCAGCACAACCTTCCTTACAAGAGTGTGAAGATAAATTCCAGCAGCGGGCGTTGGGGAAGCTGTTCGGCACAAGGCAATATCAACCTTTCCTATTATCTGGTACTTCTTCCCAAGCATCTGATAGACTACGTGCTACTGCACGAACTGGCACATACCCGCGAGATGAATCACGGGGAGCGTTTCTGGGATTTGCTCGACCGGATGACTGATGGAAAGGCACAAGCATTGAGAGCGGAGCTTCGGAAATATCAAACGAAAATAAATGGTTAGAGATTAGTATGGACGGTAAGTAGTTCCTTGTTTTACAGACAGTGATACTGCAAAACTACTGCATACCTCTTGCACTGTCACTGCACTCCTTTTGCAGTGCTGCTGCAACACCTTTGCAGTGACACTGCAACTGTTTTGCAGTAACGCTGCAAAAGGAGTGCAGTATCGCTGCAGTGTCACTGCAGGAGTTGTGTAATGTCTTTGCAGTAGCACTGCAAAAGTTATGTGATGTCTTTGTAGTGGCTGTTGGTAAGCCAGGAAAAAGCTTGTTGACTCCGAAATATGAGAGCAAAATGCTTCACAACTTTTTATCCCTAATTTTTTGCCAGCTGCTTCACCTCTTCCCCTTCCTTCTCGAACCGGTATTCGCCCCCTTTTTCGCTTAGCTCAAATAAGGAAAGCTTTTCAGTTGCATTGTTTACAATCATGAGTGCGTTTTGCTCGGCAAAACGTTTCACTTCGATGGTGAAAGGTTCTTCTGCAATGGTGCGGTTCACTAGCAGGCTGTCGTTGATGAATATGGAAGTGGAATCTCCGGCAAATCCTTTCGTCAGTGTGATGGTGTATGTCTCGATGAAGTTGCGTTCTCCTTCTTTCCGTTGTTGCAGCCTCATGCTCATGTAGACAAAGATGACAACTACAAAAATCACGGCGAAAGCAAGGATGCCGTTGCCTATCATAAACTGCTTGTTGGTATTCAGTCGGTGTGCCATGGATAAAAAGGTTTTTTAAGAATGGTACAAATGTAATGAATAAATTTGAACCGACCGGCTTTTTACTTGCTGTATTCGCTCGGCGTCGTCCCAAATTGTTTCTTGAAGCTGGTCGAGAAATGGGACAGTGTACTGAATCCCGTCATGTCCGCTATCTCTGAGATGGTATATTTCCCTTCCTTTATCAATTTGGCGGCACGGTTCAGCTTGTAGGTCTTGAAGAATACGCTGGGGTTCTCACCCGTCAGCCCCTTTACCTTGTAATAGAATTTGGTGCGGGAGATTTTCAGCAGCTCGGTCATGCGCGCCACGTCCAGTTCCGGATTGGAGAGTTCGTTTTCCATCAGGTGGTAAAGTTCGGTCATGAAGGTGTTGTCTTGCGGGGAGAGCACGTTCTCCTCAATCTCATCCGTTTGGGTGGAACGGCTCAGGAGACTGCGCACTTTCTCACGGTTCTTCAGCTGGGATTTGATAAGCGCCAGCAGGTAGTTGGGCTCGAAAGGTTTCGTTACGTAGGCATCTGCACCGGTATTCAGACCTTCCACCTGGTTCTCTACAGTAGCTTTGGCTGTTACCAGTATCACGGGGATGTGGCATAGTTGCAAGTCTTCCTTTATCTGTCGGCAGAGGTCGTAACCGTTTCTTCCGGGCATCACTACATCGCTCAGTACGAGGTCGGGAGCTTCTTCGCTCATGGCTTTGAAGGCGCTGTCGGCATCGAAGCGGCAGACAACTTTGTAGACGGGAGAAAGCAGGGCCTTCAGGTAGTGGGCCACTTCCGTATCATCGTCTACCACCAGCAGGGTTTGCTTTTGTTGCCGGATGCTCTCTGTGTTTTCCAGTTGATACTGTTCTTCCGTTTGTATCGGAAACGCCTTGTTCTGTTCTTCTTCGGGGAGGGTACATTCTTCGGGGGTATAGGAGAGGTCATTCACCGGCAGCAGCAGGGTGAAGACGGCTCCGCTTCCTTCGGTACGGTTACCGGCTTTCAGATAGCCGTGATGCAGCAGCGCCAGGCTGCGGGCATAGTACAAGCCGATGCCGGTTCCCCAGTTATAGGTGCCTTTGGATTGATTGTCCAGTTGGTAGTAGCGTTCGAATACCTTCTCCAACTGTTCCTCGGGGATTCCGTTCCCGCTGTCGGCCACGGCAACTTTGACGTATTGCGTGTCGATGTCTTTGTCGGTCAGCGTAAAGAGACGCGCAGCCTCTTCGCGGGTAATGACGTCGAAGCACAGTTCCACTTTCCCACCGTTCGGAGTGAACTTCAAGGCGTTTGAAAGCAGGTTTCCTACAATCTTGTCCAGCTTGTCCACGTCCAGCCACATGAGGAAAGTATCCTCCAGGCCATAAGTGTTCAGTGCGATGCCTTTCTCGTTGGCGTTGATGCGGAAAATATCTACAAAGCGTTGCAGTTGCGAGATGATGTCAGTCCGTTTCACTCGCAGCTTCAGGGTGTCATTCTCCAGTTTGTTGAAGTCCATCAGCTGGTTCACCAGACGGAGCATGCGCCCCACACTGCGTTGTACGATGTAAAGCAGTTGTTTGTTTTCTCCCTCTATTTTGGGACTTTCGCAAAGTTGTGTTACCGGACCCGAAATCATGGTGAGTGGGGTGCGGAACTCGTGCGAGATGTTGGCAAAGAAACTCATGTTCATGCGGTTCACCCGTTGTTCCTGCTCCTTCTCCTGTTTGGCGCGTCGGGCGGTTTCTTTTTCCTGCTTAATGCGTAGCCAGGCACGGATGAAGATACCGATGATGGCGGCGGCAATAAGCAGATAGATACACCATGCCCACCACGTTTGCCAAGGGGCGGGCTTTACGATGACGCGTATGGAATTCTCCCTTTCTACAATGCTCTTGTCGTTATTGGTTATTTTAACTTTGAAGGTGTAGGTACCGGCAGGCAGATTGGCATAGTAGGCCTCGCGGTTGTTGCGGGCATCAATCCAATATTTGTCGAAACCGTCCATCTTGTAATAATAATGTACGCGTTCATATTCGCAGTAGTCCAGTGCGGCAAAGGAGATGCTGAAACCATTCTGATTGTGGTCCAGGCAGATGTCCGGTCGGTAGGAGAGGTGCTTGTCTATACTTTCGCTGTCTTGTGGGCGTGCCAACCGGTTGTGTATCTTCAAATCCTCGAAGAGCAGTGGAATTTCCCGTTTGGTACTTACGTCCATAGGGTTGAAGAAAGTCAGCCCGTGCGTACCGCCAAAAACAAGTGTCCCGTCGGGCAGGCGGCATGAAGAACGGTCGTAAAACTGATTGCCGCCTATGCCGTCGGCGGCATAGTAGTTGGTAAATTTCCCTACGGTGCGGTCATATTTGCCCAGCCCGTATTGTGTGCCTGCCCATATATTGCCTTGTGCATCTTCCTCAATGCAAGAGATGTCCCGGCAGGGTGTACCCTCTATGGTCTCGATTTTTCCGGTGGCGGCAGAATAGTGCAGCAGTCCGTTGCTGACGGTTCCAATCCATACATCTCCACGACTGTCTTCGAAGATGTCGGTAGGGATGAATACTGAACGTTGGATACAAGCTTGCCAGTCGGTGTTCTCGAATGGTACTTCAGCGCTTTCCCAATTGTCGGGATTGATTTGCATGACTGGGGTCATGAAGGCAGTGGCCCACATCTTTCCGTTGTTGAGTGGAAGGAGTCCGGGTATGAAGGTTCCCGTCCAGGAAAATACTTTTGTTTGGACAAATTCTTTTTCTTCACGCTTTTTGGCGTAAAGTTTGGGGCTGTGTGTACCCACCCAAATTGTTCCACGGCTATCTTGTGCAAACGACAGTGGTAGGAAGATGTCATGAATAGCCTCTGTCTTCAATATGCCGTTTTTATAGCTGCATTTCATCACCTTGCTCGCATAGAGGGCCGCCAGCCAGATGTAGCCCTCATCATCTACGAATACGCGTGTGATGTCCGGTTTGTCGGTAGCGCTTTTTCCCGGAAGTCCAGCCGAGTCCACTTCTTTCACTGCGTGGCTGTCCATGTTGTAAACGTACAGCCCGTCTATCATGGTGGCCATCCAGAGATTTCGCTCCTTGTCCACTGCCACGGACAGCACTGACTTTCGGTTCAGGTATGAGCTGAGATGATTATTGGTGTTGAAACGTTCTTTATAGTTGTAACGCACGACATAGCCTTGGTCTACAGAGCCTATCCACAGGTTTTTCTGTGAGTCGGTAAACATGGTGCTTATCTTGAAGTGAGGCACTTCGAAGGGAAAACCGTTTTCGCTCTGATGTATCACGTATCCTTCCACGTAGTTGTAGAGAAACATTCCTTGTTGGTCGGTATTCAGCAACAAGCTGTTGCTGCCGTAAGGGTGGATGTAATTGACGTTGGCATGCAGCAGCGGATGGCTCCGGAGGGCTTGGGGTGTTTCCTTGAACTTGTGCGTATGTGTGTCGAACAATGTTATCTGGCGGTTTCCCGCCAGCCATAGGATTCCGTTAGCCTGCATGAAGAAGTAGGTGGGAGAAAAGCCCTGCATTGGAATGGAGTCTTCCAGTGCCAGTGTGGAGGAGTTGTAGCGGCGCAGAGACAGCGGGGTCACTGCCCACAGTTTGTTGCTCTGGTCTATGAAGCAGCGGTTGTTGAAGGTATAGTTCGGGTCGAATATCTTGATGGGTACGTCAAATTTATGTGTTTGCGGATTATATACGGCAAGGTTGTGCATCATGTTCAGAAAAATCTTTCCGTCTTTGTTTTCAAGTATCTGGATGCCGTTCTTGTTGGGGAAGTCCAGTGGGATATTTTGGAAATTATCTTTGTCCGTGTATAGGCTGGTTCCATTTACGGTGACTACCCACAACCGGCCTTGTGAATCGCGGAAGAGGTCGTTGATTTGATTATCGGGTATATCCAGTGAGTCATCCGTACAGTAATACTGATGATATTCATGTACATTATATTTGTTCACCCCTCGTGAAGTTCCTATCCAAATGTGTCCTTGTGCATCTTCGGCAAAGGCGGTGACCTTCTGGTTGGAGAGGTCATTGGTGATGACCGGGCTTTCGATGCTGCCTTCCGGTGCGGTCTTTGTGTCCGACGGGTTGCATGCGGTGATTAAACACAATAGAAGTAGGTATTTAATGTATTTCATAATATATAGTGTAGACTAAAAGCATTGGCATGTCATCCATTTGTTTTGTTCAACGAATCTCTGCATTACGATGCGAAAATACTCATAAAAATTGAGAGAGAGACTGCCGGAGAGCATGTTTTGAACAAATCTGCAAACATTTGAACATTGGAGAAAGCTGTTTTGAACATCGGGGAAAGCCGTTTGGATAACGTAGAAAATCCTTCTGGGGAGAATGTGCTAATATTGCAATCATAAAAACATAAAACTAATACATAATATGAAAAAGCAATTCTTGTCAGTGTTAGCATTCACCGCCATCCTACTTTCCTCGTGCGGAGGGACAGCTAAAATAGAGAAAGCATCTGCTTGTGGGCAGGAGGGGGAGATTACGGCTTCTTCGGCAACCGCCATTGCCGAGACCGAATCAGGAAAAGTAGCCGGATATGTGGAAAATGGTATCTATATATATAAAGGTATCCCATATGCCAAAGCCGAACGTTTTATGCCGCCCGTGGCCGCTGATAAATGGGAAGGCGTCCGCAGCAGCCGTGCCTATGGCCCTACTTGTCCGCAAGGCAAGCGCATGGGATGGTACAGCGACGAACAGGCGTTTGCCTTCAACTGGGATGACGGTTATCCTGACGAGAATTGTCTGCGGGTGAATATCTGGACACCGGGACTGAAAGACGGGAAGAAACGCCCCGTCATGGTGTGGCTGCATGGTGGAGGTTATTCCGCCGGCAGTGGTCAGGAGCTTCCCTCGTATGACGGAACAAATCTGGCAAAGAAAGGGGATGCAGTGGTTGTGACGCTGAATCATCGTCTCAACGTCCTGGGTTTTCTCGACCTTTCCGCCTATGGCGATAAATATGCAAAATCGGGCAATGCCGGACTGCTTGACTTGGTGGCGGCACTGCAATGGGTGAATAAGAATATAGAATCTTTTGGCGGAGATGCCCGGAATGTTACCATTTTCGGTCAGTCCGGTGGGGGAGGCAAGGTCTCTACGTTGCTTGCCACACCGTCGGCGAGAGGCTTGTTCCATAAAGCCATTGTACAAAGCGGATCTATGCTTCGTACGATGGAGCAAAAGTATTCTCGTCGCATTGGCAGTGCGGTTATGGAGGAGCTGGGACTGAATGCTTCGCAGATAGATGAATTACAGAAAGTACCTTACGACAAATTGCTTGCCGCAGGCGAAAAGGCCGTTGCCAAAATGCGTGTAGAGGCTGATAAAGAAGGAGTGGCTTCTTTTATCTTTGGCTGGGCTCCCACGGTAGATGGCGATGTGCTGCCAGCACAGCCTTTCGACCCTCAGGCTCCGGTGCAAAGCAAGGACATTCCGGTGATGATAGGCACTACCCTGCACGAGTTTACCGCAAGCACTTACTTCCCGCCTTTGCGGAGCATGACGAAGGAGCAGGTTGTGGAGCAGATTAAAAAGAAATATGGTGAACGTACGGATGATTTTCTGAAAGCTTTTGAGCAGGCCTACCCCGGTTATCAGCCCAAGGACCTGGTGGATGTGGACTTCATTTTCCGCCCCGGCGCAGTGGAGCAGGCCAAACTGAAGTCGGCACAGCAAGGTGCACCGGTCTATATGTATATGTTTGCTTGGGAATCGCCCGTGATGGACGGAATACTCCGCAGCACGCATTGTATGGAGATTCCTTTTGTGTTCAACAATGTCGTGCGCCATGCTTCGATGACCGGAGGCGGAAAGGCGGCACAAGTGCTGGCGGACAAGATGAGCAGTGCGTGGCTGAACTTTGCCCGTACGGGGAATCCCAATACTGAAGGTTTGCCCGAGTGGGAACCTTATACAGCTGATAAGGGAGCAACGATGATTTTCGATAATGATTGTGGCATGAAGTACAATCATGACAAGGAACTGCTTGAGGTGGTGATGACCTTTCCGGTGCGTGGATTCTGACATTTTTTTAAGAGCCCTTTTTATTATTAACATAAATCTAATATTTAATCAAATGAAACAAAATCTGAAACAAACAGCTCGGGAGAGATTTGCGGCTATGACACTCTTCCTATTGATTTGTCTCCCTTTCAGTCTGGTACAAGCTCAGACGGTGAAGGTGAATGGTAGAGTTACTGATGACCTGAACGAACCGATGATTGGCGTGAGTATCGTTGAGAAAGGTACTGCCAACGGTTGTATTACCGACATTGATGGTAACTATACTCTGAATGTGAAGCAAGGGGCTACCCTTGTGTATTCTTATATCGGCTATGTCGCTCTTGAACGGAAAGCCGTAGCGGGAGTAATGAACATCATCTTAAAAGAAGACGCTCAGGCATTGGACGAAGTAGTTGTAGTGGGATATGGTGTACAGAAGAAAAGTTCAGTGACGGGTGCCATCTCGCAGGTGAAGTCCGAGGATATCCAGAATCGTTCTATAACCCGTGCCGAAGAAGCCTTACAAGGCAAGACGGCCGGGGTACAGCTGGTGTCTACTACTTCTCAGCCGGGTTCATCACCTACTATCCGTATCCGTGGTTTCTCTTCCAATGGAACATCTGACCCCTTGTATGTAGTGGATGGACTTATCGTCAACGATTTAAGCTCTATCGACCCTAATAATATCAAGAGTATGGAGGTATTGAAGGATGCCGCTTCGGCAGCCATCTATGGTGCCCAGGCTGGTAATGGTGTTGTATTGATTACGACCAAAAGTGGAAGTCAGGGTACTAGTAGTATCTCTTACGATTTCCAGTATTCTATCAACAGCCTAGCACGTCGTCCTGAATTGTTGAATTCTCAGGAGTACCTTACACAGATGAAGGAAGCTGACCCTACTTTTACTGACGTTAATATTCGAGAGTTGATAAGCAATGGTGTATGGGATGGAGTGTCGTCAACAGATTGGTATGATGTGGCATTTAATGCTTCTCCTGCTTCCCGTCATACAGTCACCTTTCAAGGTGCCAATGACAAAGGCTCATATTTCTTGTCACTTAATAATTTGTATGATAATGGTATCATTCGTGAGGACCGTGATACCTACAAGCGCCTTTCTGTCATGCTGAATGCTGACTACAAGATCAAGCCTTGGCTGAAAGTGGGTACTACTGCCAATTATGCCAATTATACGAGCAAAGCCATCAGTGATGGTAGTGGTGGAACTTCTTATGTAAGTATGATAGCTACTGTTATGACCTTGGCTCCTTACATTGCTGATACTTATCCGGCTGACGCTTTGCCCACACAGATGCAAGCACAGATAGCTAATGGTTTTACACTTTTACAGAATGCCAATGGTGATTATTACAGCTGTTTGGGCACAATGGAACAAGTACATCCGATGGTGGCTATCCGTATGAACGACAAGAAGAATACGGGCAACAGCCTGATGGGTACCCTATATGCCAATTTTACTCCGATTAAGGATTTAGTGTTCACCACTCGTTTGGGTTATCGTATTGCCACGGATAATACTTACACTCACAACAATTTGTATTATGGTTCTGCCTCAGCTTCAAATAAAGACAGAAACGGCGTAACTCGCACCAGCTTATCTACTACTTATTACCAATGGGAGAACTTTGTCAACTATAATACCACCTTGTTGGATACACATAATATCTCTGCCATGTTGGGTATGTCTTATTCGCAGTCTGACCAGATTTATGTGTCTGCTGGTGTAGACAAGATAGCCAAAGATAACCTTTTGTATGCGGATGTGGACTGGCCGGCCGGCGATGCGGTAAAAAGTACCGGTGGACATAATTATATTTACCGCAAACTGTCTTACTTTGGTCGTGTGGGTTATGACTATAAGAACCGCTACATGGCTCAGTTTGCCATGCGTGCTGACGCTGCTGATGCTTCTGTATTGCCTCCGACGAATCGCTGGGGATACTTTCCTTCTGCTTCGGTGGGATGGACTATATCCAATGAAGACTTTTTTGCAGAGAACAATCACACTCCTATTACATTTCTGAAAGTGAGGAGCAGTTGGGGACAGAATGGTAGTACAAGTAATCTGAGTGGGTATAAATATTCTAATGCCTTGATTACGAATGCAGCTGGGTATCCTTTCAGCAATAGTAAAATAAATTATATGACATCTGCTCAGCCTTCCCAACTTTATAATCCTGATTTGAAGTGGGAAACTTCTGAGCAATTGAATATTGGTCTTGACCTTCGCGCTTTCAAGGACCGCTTTTCTTTGAGTATGGATTGGTATAAGAAGAAAACGAAAGATTTGATTGTATCTAACATTATTATTCCGTATGAGGCAGGAAATTCTGCTGCTCCTATGAATGCTGGTAATGTAGTAAATGAAGGTTTTGAGCTGGAAGCTTCTTGGCGCGATAATATTGGAGATTTTAGCTATTCGGTTTCAGGAAACATCGCTACGTTGAAGAATGAAGTTACTTACCTTGATCCACACGTTAGTGGTGGACGTATTGAAGGAAGTACTACAATGGCTTCCAATGGTTCATTCTCTGCTTTTGAGGAAGGTTTTCCGGTATGGTATTTCCGTGGTTATCAAGTAGACCATTTGAATGAAAACGGTGATCCCGTATTCAGAGATAATGATGGTAATGGTTCTATCAATGCCAATGACAAGGCTATGATTGGCAAACCAATGCCGGATTTTACTTATGGTCTTACGTTGACAGCCAGCTACAAAAACTTTGACTTGTCGGTATTTGGTAATGGTTCGGTAGGTAATGATGTGTTTATGTCCTACAGCTATAACCGGATTCTGTATTCGTTGAAAGAGATGTACGATCAGCGTTGGACGCCACAAAATCTTTCTGCCAAATATGCTCGTCCGCAACTGACGAATGCGGATAAATACGGTTTGTCTGATGCTTATGTTTTCGATGGCTCTTATTTCCGTATCAAGCAAATTCAGTTGGGATATACCTTCCCAAAACAATGGACAAAGAAAATCATGATAGACAACTTACGTGTCTATGCATCTTTGGATAACTTTTTCTTGTTTACCAAATATCCTGGACTCGATCCTGAAGTGTCTTCTACTACCACAAGTGGTATGGGGGTAGACTATGGTAACTATCCGACAACAAAAAAGGTAGTATTTGGATTATCGGTAACATTTTAATATATAACCTTTTGAATATTAATAAACTTATGAAAAGAGAAATATTATTGGGATTAATGGCAGGTGTGATCTCGTTTACATCTTGCGACGTTGACTTATTGGACATTCCACAGCAAGGTGTGACAAATGAAGAGGCTTTTTATAAAACTGACCAGGATTGTGAAGAGGCTATTGCTGCCGTTTATCGTTCGTGGCGTACGGCTTTCTCCGGAGGTCATAGAGGAGCTTCGCAATATGCCAACGGCTTTTTCGTGAAGAATCTTTTGGCAGATGATTTTAATACAGGAGGTTCACGATCAGACCAGACTTATGCACAGGAAATATTTGAAAGTGCAGCCATGCCTACTAATGGCTGGATAGAGACTTATTATAAGGATCTGTATACTACGATCTATTTATGTAACCTGGTGATAGAAAAATTCAATTCAGAGGACAGTGTCATTAAAGCTCGCAATATTGCTGAAGCTAAGTTCTATCGTGCGCTTTGCTATTTTGAACTGACTACTCTTTGGGGTAATCCTCCTTTGGTAGATAGGGTGTTGAAGAATTCGGAAGAATATAAAGTGTCTAATTCTACACGTGAAAAATTGTGGGAGTTTATTGAAACAGATTTGACGGAAGCTATTAATTCCGGTGTGCTTACTTCGAAAACTAGTGTGGATGATAAGGATGGATGTACCCGTGCTACTTTGGAAGCAGCCAAGACATTATTGGGCAAGTCTTACTTATACCAACAAAAATTTACTGATGCTAAAAGTCTGTTCAAGGATGTTATTGGTTCTGGTAAGTATGATTTGGAAGACGATATCAATATTTTCTATCATACAGCAGGAAATGGAAGTAAGGAATATGTATTGGAGTGTACCCGTCATTATGATACTGCTAATATGTATGCACAAGGTGGCTGGTATGGTATTTTGGCTAACTGGGCGTTTGGTTATGGGTTTATAGCAGGTCCGGAATCGTCCTCTCATTTTAGATTTAATGCAACCAGTGGCTATAGTTATTTCAATCCTACTAAATCGTTGTATGAGGCTTATGTAGCAGAAGAAGGAGTGGATGGGTATCGTGTAAGTAGCTGGATTCGTACCTTTGAACAAGTTGTAGGAATGAACATTGGTATAAATTCTACAGCAAATAGATATGGCAATGAGGGCTATTTCCGTTTGAAATGGTTGGCAAGCTTAGATGACGAAAATGTGTCATATTGGTGCGGTAATCAGAGCTGTACACCGGTTATTCGCTATGCTGATGTCTTGCTGATGATGGCAGAATGCTGTATTCAAACAAACGATCCTGATGCCGATATTTATCTGAATAAAGTACGTACAAGAGCTCAATTGCCTTCTAAGTCAAATGTTACGATGGATGACTTAAAGCTGGAACGTCGGTTAGAACTTGCTATGGAAGCAGTGCGTTTCCAAGACTTGATACGTTGGGGAGATGCACCTATTGTGTTGGCTGATAAAGGTAAGAAATTGCCAAACTTCCTTATAGTTCCTAAAGAAGGAAATGATTTGACTACTGCTAAAGGTATATATAATGCTCAGTATGATACTTCTGTATCTTATACAGAGAATGAAAGAGAATTGGCAGGTTGGACACCTAATCGTGATGAATTACTGCCATATCCGGAAAATGAGATTGAGGTAAATCCTAATATTGTTCAAAACCCGGGATATTGATGTGGATTGATGATATAGCCTCTCTCTTTTTGCTGGGGGGAGGCTGTCTCTAGTTTATATGAAAGTTGATTATGTAGTTTATAATGTATTATCTGTGTCAAGAGATTCTTAAATATATGATTATGAAGAAAGGTTTATTATTTATAGTTGTTCTATTTTCTTTTGTGGGAACATGGTCACAAGTTGTTTTCAAGAATGATGAGGTGACTGTATCTAAGCTGAAAGATAAAACATGGGTGTTTGAAACATGGGATTTTACTACTATGTATTTGTTGGAGGGTAATGATAAAGCTGCATTGATTGATGCGGGTACTCGTTGCGCTGATTTGGATAAGATTGTAGAGAGTATCACTAATAAACCTTATGATGTCATTATCACTCACGCACATCCGGATCATGCTGGGTGTATCGGCTATTTCGACGAGGTTTGGATGCATCGTAACGATAGTATACTTATCAAGGAACGAACAGTGAACTATACTGGTAAGGTACGTTATATGGAGGAAGGACAAGTATTTGATTTGGGAGGACGTAAACTGGAAGTTATGCTGATGGCAGGACATACACCGGGTTCTATTGTTCTTCTTGACCGTGAACAAGGAGATTGTTATTCGGGTGATGCTTTCGGCTCAGGAGAGGTATGGTTGCAATGTGTACCAATGTCTCCAATAGAAACTTTTTATCAATCTTGTTGTCGTATGGAGAAACTGATGACGGATGGAAGTATCAGTAGAATATGGTGTGGACATTATCCATATTTAAAGAATTATCTGTCTCTAAGCTATATTCAGACTATGAAAAAAATGTCCCGCCGGTTGGCTGATGGAGAACAAAATGGAGCCAGACCATACAATAATTTTGCAATTCCGCAACCCTCTACAACTCGTAGCATATCTGACGGTTTTTGCAAGATTGTTTATGATGTCAGAAACATTGTCATTAAAAGGAAAAGTATTGACTCGCATCATGCAATTATATTGGATCGTCTCCCCAAAGTAGAGCAAGAAGCATATATGTATCGTGATACTTGTACGCAGGTTGATGGCCGTTTTGCGGGCTTTTCTCCTTTTTTCCTTATATATCCGGATAAACGTTGTGACGTAACTCAAGCTGAATCCTTGATTAAGGAGATGGGGATGGATAGTATTCTACATAAATTTTCTGCATCGGTATGTGTTATGAATCCTTTGGGTAATACTTATGATATGGAAAAAGATTTGTCGGCTTTCCAAACTTTTTTTAAAGGTATGCGTGTTGTTAATAATCTAAAAGTTATAGGTATTGGACAAGGAGCAACTTTTGTGAACAAGGCCATAGCACGGAACGCTGAGGCTGTGGCTGGTATAGTTACTATTGGCGGTAATCCTGGCAAGTATGAACTAGATGATTGTCCTGTACCGACATTCGTTGCTGGTGCTAGAAGTAAACAGGTGACCAACTCTTATGTAAAACTTAATAAGGCTGTTAAGACTGCAGTAAAGGGCAACCTAACATTCTATGTCAATACAGATGAAGAACTGTTGCAAGTAGTTTCATCGAGCGATACAAGTGCATCGTTGAAAGAGACTTTTTTGGAAGCTTGGGTTCAAGTGTTGTCTAAAAACTATCGTTTTAATAATTATAAACATACATGGTATATGGGAGGTACTCCTGAAAAGTATGGAACTTATGAGCTTGAACCATATATCATGCCTGAAGAGTGGGGGATAACTCGGCGGGTTATGGAAACGAATTTGCTGGGTACTGGAACTTTTTTGTGGTATGAATTTCATCCTGAAGCAACATTGAAAGCGCCTAGAGGAACTGTACCTTTATTGCTCTTGCTGCATGGCAATGAGAATGATCCGCGTACACAAGCTGAGACCTCTGGTTTCATTGAACTCTGCGCAAAAGAAAATTTTGTAGTTGTGGAACTTGAATGGCAGGGTAGTAAAGATTATGCCCGGATGGGTATGGATGGTATTGAACAGGTTGTATATTATTTGTTGAAGACTTATCCTCAGCTTGATGCTTCACGTGTCTACACAGAAGGTTTGTCTGCTGGATCTGCCACTTCTACAGGATTAGGAATACGAAAATCATATCTGTTTGCTGCGGTAGGTGGCTTTTCGGCAGGTATATTGCCTGGAAGTTACCGGTTTGATTGTGATCGGCAATCTTTGTTGGGTGAAGCGATCCAAAAGAGTGGTGCAGTAGAAATGCCCTATTTTTCTGCAACAGGAACCAGTGATACTGTAGTACCATTTATAAATAAAGATAATTGGCAGAAGAATGCTTTTTTTGCTGCATGGCAAATATATCAGATTATGAATGGTATGTCGGTTACAGAACGTCCAGATTTTAGTAAGGACACTATTTTTGGTATTACTCTTGAGAATCGTGAAACAATTTGGACGAATAAAGGTATTTCGATGGAAACTGGTGTGTTGAGTAAAAATGGGGTACCTCTTATTCAGATGGTTGCGGTCAATGATTATGGACATTGGAATTTTAAACCTGCAGCAAAAATGATGTGGGATTATTTTATGCAATTCTCACGTGATCCACAAACGAAGGAGCTTATTTATCATGGAAGAAAATAATAAAGTTGATGTCTTGATATAATATATAGTGAAGCATTAGAGATGTTTTATAAAAATGATGCGAAATAGGTATCTTTTTTATTGAAACAACGGTCTTCCCTCCCACCTAACTTAGATTGCTTGTACGTGAATGTATGGGTGACGGCGATGAACGATGGTACGAAGCTAAACTAATAATTAAATTAATTTGTAAATGAAAAAATAAAGAATATGAACTTGAGGCGGTATATGTTATTTGCCGTACTGCTTCTGTATTGTCTCTCTTTCAGTTAGGCGCAAACCTAAGCCTTGAAAGTGGCAGGTATAGTGACGGACAACCTAAATGAACAGATGATTGGTGTAAGTATTCTGGAGAAAGGCACTACTAACGCTTGTATTACCAATATTGACGGTGATTACTTTTTGAATGTGAAGAATACTGGTAAGTTAATGGAACGTGAAGCTGTATAGTTATATGTTAAGGCTCCCAAGAGTGGTATGGGCAAGCCTGCCAAGGAGTTGAAGGCCTTCGGCAAAACTGCCTTGCTCCAGTCGGGCGAGAGCCAGGCACTGATTCTGACTTGGAACGTGATGGGCATGGCTTCCTTCAACGATAAAATCAATGCTTGGGAATTGGCAAAAGGTGAATACAAGTGGATGGTAGCTGCCTCCTTTGCAGACATACGTTGTATCGTCACCCAAAAGGTTGCCAAAGCACGAAAGGATAAGGCAAACGATGCAATGAAGTTGCTGTTGTCTTGAATGAGGTTAGAGCTAGCGGTAAGTATAAACTTTATGATGGAAATTATGAGGATATCTTGACCTACAAGGCTGAGTATAATTGTGAAAGTATGCTCGAAAGTAACCGTATTTTTGATGCAAGTAATTCCATGGATGAGTTCAGTTTCTTTGAGGTGATGAATCATTGGCGCACTGATAAGTTGGATATGTCTGGCTCTAACAATCAGTTTAATGGTACCGGATGGGGATTTATGGTTCCTCAGAAAAAGTTGTATGATGCATTTGTTCAGGAAGAGGGTGTAGATGGTTATCGGTTGAATCAGACAATGAAAACCTATGACCAAATTTCTCAATTAGGTGTCAAGGTTGCCAAAGGGCAGAGTTTGATTAATGAAGGTTATTTCATGTGGAAGCGTCGCTTCTCGAATGTAGAATCTCCTGCTGGGTTCTGGTGTTCATATAATAACTATCGTTGGATGCGTTATGCTGAAGTCTTGTTACTGGCGGCTGAAGCAAACCTGAAGGATGGCAATCAATCTGAAGCTGATGCTTGCTTGAATGAGGCGCGTCAGCGTGCAAGATTGGATGCCAAGACAGCTACCCTGGATGCCATTAAATTGGAAAAGAGACTGGAACTCTGTTCTGAATATACCCGTTATCAGGATATTATCCGTTGGAAAGATGCGGAGGCTTTGCTTAAGGATCAGGGTGAAAGAACACCTATCTTGTCAAATAAGGCAGGAAAAGATGAGCCGGATAATGTAGCGGTAGAATACATTCAGTATAACAAGGATAAAACGCGTTATGGTTTCAAGGAAAGACATTATTTGTTGCCTATTCCGGCAAAGGAAATCCGCTTGAATCCGAATATGGAACAAAATGCAGGTTGGTAAAGCGCATAAAGAATCAAAATCTAACTTCGTCATCTGATGCAGATAGACAAAATTAGATTTTTCTAACTGATTAATTGTTTGTAGAAGAAGTCCCCCGTGGAAATCATCTAATTGTACGGGGGCTTCTTTTGTGGCTTTTTAAATATAATATATATGAGAAGATTGTCAATTACTTTATTTTCACTCTGTCTGGCATCTGCCTTGACTGCACAGACGACCGGTTCGAATCAGTCAGTCAGACTGCGTGCCGATAATATCGACGAAGTAGTCAGTGCCATGACCCTCGAAGAGAAGGTACACCTCGTTATCGGTTGTGGAATGTCGATGGGAAGTGATACCAAGTTTCCCGGAACAGCGGGACGTACTTACGACATTCCCCGACTGGGTATCCCTTCCGCCTATCTTGCCGACGGACCGCACCGGTTGGCGATGGCTGCCAAGCGGGAATTCGACAGCCGTACTTATCATGCTACGGAATTTCCTTCCAGCACCACGGTGGCAGCAACTTTCAATCCGGATGCAGCCCACAAGGTGGGACGTACTTTGGGTACGGAGGTGAAGGATTATGGTTTGGATGTGTTGCTGGCACCGGGTGTCAACCTGATGCGAAATGTGCTCTGCGGACGTAACCATGAATATTATTCGGAAGATCCACTGCTTACCGGACTGTGTGCGGCAGCCGATACAAAGGGTGTACAGTCTTACAAAGGACATGGAACGACGATCAAGCATTTTGCGGCAAATAATCAGGAAGACAACCGTATGTTCACGAACGCACATATCAGCGAACGTGCATTAAGAGAAATCTATCTGAAAGGATTCGAAATTGCGGTGAAGACAGCACAGCCATATGCGATCATGACATCGTATAATCTGATCAATGGAACACATGCCGCCAATCATTATGACATGCTTCAGAATGTAGCGCGTGATGAATGGGGATTTGAAGGCTTTATTATGACAGACTGGTATACGTCTCAGGATACGACGGCACTTGGAATGGTATCAGAAAGCGGGAAATACAGCTATTCCGATGGTGTACAGTGCATTAAGGCAGGAAATGATCTTCAGATGCCAGGGTGCAGGAAAAATGTAGAGGATATTGTAGACGGCGTAAAAAATGGAAGGATTACCAAAGCGGATCTCCAGAGATGTGCAAAACATATCCTTGGAATTGCGTTAAAAACAATATAAACGAAAAAGAATAAAGTGATTAACAGGCAGACAATATATTATAAGTAGTCTGCCTGTTTGCGTTGATGTGCATTCGAAAGAAGTGGTAATTAGAAGGTTTTTTACATTTTCTAAAAAATATCTAAACAGTGTTGACAAAAATATGTGAGAGTGCTATCTTAATAGTCGAAAGGTGTTAGCACTCAGATAAAAAGAGTGCTAATAACCAGAAACCGAAAGGAGGAGGTACCGGTGATAAATCATGAAGAGATGAGTGAAAGAAAACTGAAAATACTTCATGCAATCATCCAGAATTATCTGGAGACAGGTGAACCGGTTGGTTCCAGAACGATTTCCAAGTACACGGATCTGAATCTTAGTTCAGCAACGATCCGTAATGAGATGGCAGATCTGGAAGAGATGGGATATATCATCCAGCCTCATACGTCGGCAGGACGTATTCCTTCGGATAAAGGATACAGGCTCTATGTAGATATGCTGATGGAGGAGAAAGAGCAGGAGCTGAATGAGATGCAGGATCAGATGCTTGACAAAGCAGATAAGATGGATCAGCTTTTGAAACAGGCAGCAAAGGTTCTTGCAACGAATACCAACTATGCAACGATGGTTTCGACTCCGATGAACAATTCAAACAAGATTAAGTTCATCCAGTTATCTATGGTAGATGAGGAACAGGTGATCGCAGTCATCGTACTGGGAGGCAATGTGATCAAGAATAAGATCATTAACATTGATGAGCCGATCAGCAATGAGAATCTGTTAAAGCTGAATATGCTGCTGAATACAACACTCAACGGCATGTCGATCGAAGAAATCAACCTGGGATTGATCGCCAGATTAAAGGAGCAGGCAGGAATCCACAGTCAGGTAGTCGGATATGTACTGGATGCAGTTGCAGATGCGATTCATGTAGATGATGATATGCAGATCTACACAAGCGGTGCGACGAACATTTTCAAATATCCGGAGCTGAGCGATAAGCAGAGTGCTCAGGAGATTATCAGTGCATTTGAAGAGAAGCAGCAGCTGGCGGATCTGGTTCACGTTTCTGCCAGAACGATTATTTCCATCGAAAAGGAAAAGTACAGTCCCTCTCTCATGCTGGCGTACAGGATGGCGAGGGTGTTCGGCGTGACGGTGGAGGATCTTTGCTGCCTGAAGGAGAATAAGGAGTTGGAGGATAAG
>OGUK01001127.1_pt1 | contig 18366 bp, 18 predicted proteins | sample 1553151 | NCBI WGS metagenome assembly OGUK01 (sample SAMEA2580208, study PRJEB22360) | human gut metagenome | biome: human gut; feature: human-associated habitat; material: faeces | place: Denmark | collected 2008/2010
ATTTCTCCACAGCCATTCATGCACATACCAGCCTAAAACCGTTGACAGTCCTGTCATTGCCGAAACACGGTTATCATAATCCTTATAACTGTCCCCACTGGCTTCAAGAACAACAGGTTGTCCATTGACATTATCATTTAGCCAGCGGATTCCAGCGGCATCATCAGGAATCGCATTTTCCAAATAGTTCGTTGCGTTTAGTGTCTGGTATGCACTTCTTTTCGGGAATCCTCCAAACCAATGAATGGTTGCATTTTCCAGGTATCCGCAAGTTGAAATCAGAAGCAGGATCACAATGATCCCTGTCAGGACCTGACGTCTTGGGCACCTCAGCAGTCCTTTACATATTACAGCATTGTCAGCACCATTACATCTTTTTATCCTGGTTACTGTAAATGAAACCAATATATATGCCATCATAATTCCAAACATGATGTATGCCTGATAAGTCAGTTTAAACATGGTATTGGCTCTTGGAGCTGTTTTTTCATAAATATCCCGGACATAAACAATTTCAGGAATAAAGATCAGTCCCATAGCACAAAGTACAAGAGCCAGCCCATACAAATCAGGATACTTTACATTGCTAAAAAAACTTCGTATCTTTTTATCTGGAAATGTTCGTATTTTTTTCAGAATTCCAATAACAAATAGTACACAGACCAAAAGCGGGAATGCCCATAATACACAGAACTGGTAAAAAGCAGTATGTATTTTTACGATTCCAATTCCCTGGACCATTACATTTTCAAAAGACAGATGAAATGGAAGTGATGCAAGGAAAGCAGCAGATAGCAGTTCACCCCACTGTATCACACTCCATTTCAATGCTTGGCTTATAAAAGGATCAGAGGAATAACGTTTCAGATTTCCCAAGAGCAATGTTCCGCAGATTACAACGTAATAGATCATAAAATCCCAGGTATTAGAAAAAAGGAACATTCCCAGAAGCAATCCAAGCAGTCCGATTTCTTTCTGTCTCCAACTTTTTCCCGAATTTGTCTTCATCCAGGAATAAAGGATTCCAAGTACCGTCAGGACCAAAAAGACATTGATCACATGGGCATGAAGATCTCCCAGTACAAACGAATAGGACGGAAACTCATGGATTGTCTCATCCCCGGTCACAGCCGGATCAAAACCTATATAACGGGTAGAGCTTGGAAACCAGTAATCTGTTTTTATTTTCAGCAGTCTAAGGATGATTCCATAAATAATATAGTGGAAATTCCCACTCATAGACACCGCCATCCCTGCCAGGATACCACCAAGATCTAAAGACCATTTTCTCCCAGTCCTTAATTTGTCCTTCAACATCTGGCGTACCAGACTAAAGGGAAGAACAAAGGCAAAAGCGGCGACCATAGTCCTCATCAGATTATAAGTGATCTCCACGCTTGTCCCGGTCAGCTTCGTAAGGAATACGGCAAGATACTGTCCGCCATAATAATAATTAAAGGGCTTTCCGGCATACCACATATCCTGGGCTGGCAGAGTGGTACTTCTCATCATGGCCTGCATGAAACCAAAATCCATATATTTTTCCGTTCCATGAGCCGCCGGATGAAATCCCGCCAGATATGTCCAGAAAAGAAACACCAGAAAAAACAGAATTTCTTCCCGGTAAACCAGGGTTGTCTGTTCCCAGGGAAGAGAATTCGTGATTCTGTTCTTACATTTGATTCCATAAAAAATACTGCCCAGACAACAAATAACCGTGATGATAACACAAGTCATTCCCGTAAATGGAGTGATTTTTAAACAGGCCAGCAGCCACTGCACATATCCGCATACAGCGACTACCAGTACTTTAGAAAACATCCAGCCATTATCATCAAAGCCCCTGAATATACGGGATGTTACCGGCATAAATACCAGACCTAGTAGGCATATCATTTCCCACCAGATCAGAAATGTAAAAAAATCAGAACCGAGGAGCCAGTAAGCACCAACTACTAATAAAACAGCCGGTGCAATCTTTATCAAATAATTTCGTTTTATCTTCACATCTGTAACCTTCCCTTTCCTGTTTTTGTTATTCCTGGTTTAAAATACCATTTTCTTCAAGAGTTCCTGTAAATATGGAATACGCTCCCTTTACTTCATAGTTACTGGAAATTTCACCTTCATATTCAACAATTACCAGATCCCCTTCTTTAAGTTCTCCGCTTTCAATCCATCTTCTTATTTTTATATCATCTGTATATACCTTATATTTCTTTCCTGCTTTTGATTTCTTACATAAAACGGTGTCATCAACCATAATATATCCATTTCCTATTTCTGTAACAGTTCCGGATATGGTTGGCAGACTGGTACTGGACTTTGTTTCCGCGGAATGTTTTTGTACATAACTGATGATCTGTCCTGCTGCCTCTTTTCCAATAAAATAACTATATTCATAATCAAAAATATTAGTAGCAAAGTAACCATCCTCAGAAATGTAGATCACCCGGTTATAGACACCCAATGCTTCAGAAGTTGCCGTAAAAGCCAGACATCTTCGATTCTCTCTTTCAAAGAAGTCAATTGTATCATCAAGCTTTGCATCGCCACAGCCATAAAGGATCCGCCAGATCTTCTCATCATTATCCAGCAAAAGCTCCTCTTTTTCCTCATAACCTTCACATTTTGTCGCATAGTTCAACTCTAAGTTTTGAGAAAGTTCATAAAGTTCCAGTAACTTACTTAACGTATCTGGAACCGCCTCTTCATCAGCCGCATAAACATAAAATCCATCCTCATTGCCTACGGCAATCATCAGTTCCTCTGATATGCCCTTAATCTTCCGCACCTCAAATGTTTCCGTGTATGCCTTTCCTGTATCAGAATCAAGCCCTTCTGCCACACAGTTGCCAATTACCTCCCCCATTACCTCTGTATGAATAGAATTCTGACTTTTCGCAGTAAACTGTTTTCCATTAAATTTAACAACAGGATACTTTTCAGCAGGAGTCTTGTATTTCCATGGCCATTCTATCGCCCGTTCTGTTTCAGAAACATGATATTTATATTTACTTTCAGCTATTGTAGCAGTCCGTAAAAAATGTGGAACAAGAATACCTGCAATCATGACTAGCGCCAAACAAGCGGCAACCGACATCCATTTAATCATAAGATTATGCCTTTTCCTCGGCGGATCTTCCAGTGCTGCCGTGATAAGGTCATCATCAATATAACCGATAGCATCTACAATTCTTGGTATATTCATATGTAGATTCCCTCCTCAATCAGATATTTTTTCAATTTATTTCTGGTGCGGGCCAGCATATTTGTTACTTTGCGTTCAGTAAAACCATATTTTTCTGCAATAGCCCTGTTAGATTCGAAATAAAAATATTTTAGAACAAACACCCTATGAACCTCTTCTTTTTGTTCACGTAGAAAAATACTAATCAATTTTCCAATCTCTTCATCGTTCCTTCCAGGAGCATACCTTTCATCCGGCAGTACATCTGTAAGTTCATCCAATGCCATAACCATATCAGCCGACCTCTTTTTAGCTGTCAGATGCCTTACTCTATCTACAGAAGTACTTCTGACAATTCTGGAAATATAAGCTTTAAATTTGGCAGGCCTTGTCGGTGGGATTCTATCCCACATTTCTAAATAAGTGGTATTTACACACTCTTCCGAATCCTGGTGATTATTCAGAATTTTATAGGCCATATTACGACAGAACTTCCCATATTTTATATCCGTTTCCTTAATCGCCTGCTCATTTCTTTCAAAATAAAGCTCTATGATTTTTATATCGTCTATGATGTTCACCTCCTCAAAAATGTTTTCAATTATAAAGTCGTATTTTTTTGATGATCGTCTCAAAAAATTTATATTTTTTTGAATTATAGCATGAAAAAGGAGCATATCATCACGATAGCCCCTTCTATTCTCCATAAATTATTTAATTCGAGTTGTCTTTCCATCCACATACAGACCTGTCATTTCCGTCTCCGTATAGAAGCTTCCATCAAAACTTACTTCCGTTACCGTTTCCTGGAAAGAATCCGTACTGCGGATAACATCTCCCTCATACACCAATCCCTGGAAATCAATACAGGAAGTATCTTCTGAATCATAAAATTCATCTGATGCCTCTTTTTCTAGATTTCTTTCATAAAACATTGTTTTATAGCCGGTATTTTCATCATCTTCAATTACCGAAATATCATAAATATCCTGTTCTTCTAACCACTCTCCCAAATCAATCGCAGTGAAAGACCCGTCATCTTTTACTTTCGTAACGATCTTTTTGCAATTTAATTGATCATAGTCAATAAAAATATCGTTTTTGCATACGCGGTAAGTACTATTCTCGATGCTCTTAGCTTCTGCCGGAACTGCTAAAAAGCAGCTCATCAATAATGCCGAAAAAACCATCATTGTTCCTTTTTTCATCGTTTTGTTTCTCCTTGTCTTGTATTTCGAAAGAAAATTTTCCTGCTCATACTATATATCGTAAAAAATCCCGGGTGGTAACAAAAAAATCAGAATTTCTTTTGTCATTTAAACTTGCAAAAAACCGGGATCCTTTCGAATCCCGGCTCTGCTTTACTCTCTTCTTTATTAATTATTTGATGGTATCTCAGAAAGCACTTCCGTAACCTTCTCAATCACTTCCACAATCCTCTGCATATCCATATTCTCTTTTACATCAGAACTGTCATTCACGTTCAATCCATCCTGCCAGTCCTGGACAATGGAAACTGCCGGGATATCCACCAAAGCAAATGGATAATGGTCACTGTTAGTTGCCATTGTCAGGTAGAATCTGTCACTGGATGTAAATAAATCTGACATGCTGTTTTTATTTAACTCGGCCAGTTTTTTCAATCCCTCATCGTCATACTCTATATCATCTGGTCGTTTGTTTCCTTCGATCATCGCCATATAACCCAGATCACTTTTTTCTGCGATGGTATCAATATTTATTACTCCGATGATCTGCTTCCGCTCGTCCTCAGACAGATTGCCAACATACCATCTTGAACCCAGCATATATTTTTCTTCGCCCGAAAACAGGATGAATTTTACATTATACGGCATCTCTGTATCTTTTAAAATTCTTGCCAGTTCAAGTACTGCTGCCACTCCGGAACCGTTATCATTGGCTCCTACCGAATCTTCTGCACTGTCATAATGGGCACTTATGATCAGATTTTTCGTCATATCAGTGGATGACTTTTTTGTCACAATAATATTTTCACCAGTGCCGTCAATAGTTGCATTTTCGGCCGTTGGTGCCAGAAATACATCTACCTGTGAGGAACGCCGTATTGCATTCTCATTATTTTCATCATTATATTCAAACTTCTGACATTCTATCTCGTCATATCCCAAATCACCCCAATATTGGATGATGTATTCCTTTACATTCTGGATCGCATCAGAATTTATTGGATGCGTTTCAGACGTAATCTCATCAATGATCTGCTCAATGTTCTGTTCCGAAGGCTGCATTTCCACGTCAGACTGTGTAACACTTTCTGCCATTGCCTGGATTGGTGTTGCTACGGATATAGCCATAATTAAGGCAAATATGATCATCTTTTTCATCTGTTCACTCCTTCCCTGATTAATCGTTTACCTCTCTATTTTCTCATTGGCATATTTCAGTAATTCATTGTCCAAACTGTCAACTTCCAGATAAAAAATATCCTCTTTAAGCAGCGTTGCAGTTTCATAAATGCAGGCAGTTTCCATATCCACACAGTTCAATTTAATTTTTTTATTGTCATATGTCTCTACATAACCGGTAAGCAATTCGTCCGGTTTGGAACTGCAGAAAACAGTAATTATCTTCTTATTCTCCATCGCATATGCCAATAGCCCAGACAATGCAGGATGCTTCTTAAATGGGTTAGTTAAAGGTGCATCCTCCTGTTCTCTCCAGTATGCTAAATATAACTGCATTTTTCTTAAATACTGTGTGTTTGATTTTATTTCGCTGATATGACTGCTTTTTATAAAATGTAACCCATCGTTCTTTCCCTGCGCATCATAAGATCTGAAAAGAATACTATCCCTGTTTTTGGACAGAATTTTACCGACACAGAAAGTTTCTTCACTGCCACTATAAATTTCTAACAATTCATCCTTGATTTTGTATGTATCAAAATTCATGCTGTCACCTCTTGTTGAAAGTTCTTATTTCTTTTTATTCTTCTTAGCATATACCAGCAGCAGTATAAAGAAGCAAAGGTTCAACAGCCCTCCAATTATTTCAAAGATACTTCCTGCAACCGGATGATAATATCCCAGGACTACTCCACTGAATATTAACAATTCCCCTGCCACGATTAATGCAATCAATTTTTTCTTCATTTCTCAGTTCCTCCTTACTTTCATCTGATATTAATCCGTATCTTCTCTCCAACAGCTTTCCATTCGGAATCATCTGCTACATCGTACACTTTTCCTTCTTCTTCGGCATAGGTATCGTCATCTAAATCATACGTTTCAGTAATATTGCTTTCCATTATATCATCGGATTTCAGATAAAGCTGTAATTCCAGATATTCGCTGTCGGGATCTGGAATCTCCGGTCTTTCATCATCTCCGGCACTTCCATAAGTTCTCCAGAAATCAGTCTTAAATTTCCAGTTACGACTGATGGCTTCCGTTTCTGCATCATCCTTTAATTCATACCGTACTTTGTTTCCTTTACTGTCCGTTCCACGCAGCTCAACGTCATACTTCTGGAAGAGTTTTTCCGGCACATCTGCTGAGATACTGCTCTGTAACTTGTTCAAGAAAATATCTTTCAGTGTAACCGTGCCTTCTTCTGTCTCGACAGAAATATTTTCCAGTTCTTTATTCGTTGTCTGCTTCAGTATTTTCTCACGCGAAATGTTAAAATCAAATGTAAATTCTGCCACTGATTTTTCCCAGTCATCATAATCAAACGCATTGAGTACAAGATGTATCTCCGGATTTTCTCCGAGATCTGTCGGTGCATGAAAGTGGTACTCCTGTACACGGTCATATTCCTCTTCATCTCTGTCGGCATCTGCGTCTAGTAAATCATCCACAGAATAAGGAGAATATTCCGCATTCATATATTCATCAAGCTTCTGTCCGTTTATTGTTGTTTTGTCCATATCAAGTGTAATTCCCGTATTCTTAAAAGATGAAATATCTACAGATTTTTCCTGCTGATTTTCTTCAGCATTATCGATTTCTGCATGCACTCTAAACAGTAAAACACCCTCATCCAGAACAACTTCTTTTAAGTTCACAGTGATTCCCTGATCGCTCCTGGATATGTTCAAATCCTTTGTGTACGACTCAATTTCTTTTTGAAAGCCCAAAGTTTCTCCTATGGATAAAGCCAGATTTTTGATTGCAGCCTGCACTTTGGGATTTGATAAAACAGTTGAAATCAGTGCCAGGATCACACAGGCAGCTGCCAGTTTACTCCAGAATGATGGTATCCAGGTCTTTTTCTTATCTTTCCATTCCTTTTCCGCTTCGCTGATATATTTCGGATCAATGTTACCAAAGCCTTTGGAAAAATCGAATTTTTTCATAAGTGCTTCCCCTCCTTTTTTAAGACCTTCAACAGCTTCTTTCTGCTCCGGTACAGATTCATTTTCACGCTTCCAACAGACATGGCATGTCTTTTTGAAATGTCCGCAACAGAATCAAAGAACCAGTATCTTCTTACGAAAATATCCCTGTCTTCTGCGTTCATCTTCCCAAGAAAATCATTGATAATTTCCAACAGCTCTTTTTCCGCCAGCTGGTCTTCAATGGTATAGGTAACACTAAGCTGATCCATTTCGCCTAAAACATCTGCCATATGTAGATCCGGGCGCCTGCCGGCATATTTTTTACGCAGACGGTCAATGCTTAAATTCCTCGTGATCCTGCCGCAAAAATGTGATAACACGGAAGGCTTCTTCGGCGGGATCAGCGACCAGACCGAAAACCAGGTATCGTTCAGGCATTCTTCTGAATCTTCTTTATTTGTAAGCAAATTCCAGGCAATCTTGTAACAGTAGGGATGATATTTGTCGCTCAATGCTTTAACGGCATGCTCATCTCGCATTTCAAATAAAGATATGATCTCATTGTCTTTCATTTACGGGTTGTCCTCCTCGTTTTGTGATTCGATTCGCAAAAATTTATGTAACGTTTCACAGTAATAAATTTCCTACTCATACTATATATCGTAAAAAATCCTGGATGGTAACAAAAAAATTAAAAATTCTTTTAAAATCAGAAAAAGTCCATCACTTGAGGACAATATCCCTCAGGCAATGGACTACTCTTTATATTAATAATTCGACAAATGAATGCTATTTCCGTACCTTGTTTCGAAATGTAAAATATTTTACGGCAAACTGCAGAAAAGTAATAATGTATATAACTACTAATACAACAACAATCGGCATCCAGCCCCGTTCACTGTGGTCTGTCGCAGATATATAAACCTGCTGAATCAGAGCGCAAAGAATTACGATCAACGGAATTACTCTTCCTATGAAAATCCGATTCATCATATCCAGGCGGGAGATGTCATCACAAAATATTTCTTCTTCCTGCTGCATCTTATCTGCCGGCTTGCGGAAATAATTATAGCCAGCAAATTCTGTCAGGTATTCCCATCCGCAGTCTTCAAACATCCTCACATATTCCATCTGGTGTTTGATTCCTTCTTTATTATAATCCAGCTGGTAGATCACCTTCTCAGGTTCACACCGCTCGAATGTATATATCCCTGGAAAGGTCACTCTCTTGAATTTCCAGCCTTCCTGATGTCTTTTGCTCAGGTATTTTTCTTCTTTTTCATATTCCACGATGTTAAACCAGCGAAATTCTTTTTTGAGTTCCTTCATTGCGTTACCTCCTGTGCATTCCGATACAACCTGCGGATTCTCTTCAGTTCAAGCTCCAGAACTTCTGTGCCGAGTTCTGTGATCTCGTAAATCTTCCTCTTGTCTTCCTCCCGAATAAAGTGGATCAGGCCGTCCTTCTCCATCTTCGAAAGACTTCCATACATGGTCCCCGGGCCGAGTACCACCTCATTGTCCGTCAGCTCTTTTACCTTCTGTACAATCCCGTACCCATGATTCGGGGTGCGAAGACATAACAATATGTAAAAGCTGGTCTCTGTCATGGGAACGTAAACTTTTTTTATATGTGCATCCATAAACGTTTTCCTTTCAGTGTGATATATCGTACTTCGATAGTTATGTTATATCGCACTATGATATATTTGTCAACACTTTTTGTTAGCCATATTCCTCCCCTGTACCTATATTGTAACTTACCTGCATCACACAACATGCCTGCCAATTGCATCAACTCACCCCCTCTTTAATCGTTCTGTTTTTATTTTATTTTGTATTTATTTTTAAGATTTTCGTTCTGTTTTTATCAGTATTCGTTCTTTACTTTTTCATTTCGTTCCGCTATAATAGAATAGGAGGTGCAATAATGAAATATTCTATTGAAATTGGCAAAATTGTGGAAGGTGCGTTGAAACATGATCAAACCAAAGTTATAAATTATACCAAACAATTAATATCAAAATTAGAACACGATGGTGATTCCCGCCCTGCAGTTAAGTTTCAACGTTTATTATCTGCTCAAGCCGAATCTACATTAACTCCTATGAATAGTTGTAATCCCACTTCTATTCCCGTAGATACAGAATCAAGAATGGATTTAGCTGATATTATTTACCCATACCAAAATGATATTAAAGTTATTCTCTCAAAACAGAATAAAGAAAAATTAGAATCATTTATTTTAAATTATCAAAATGCAGATAAGCTCAACGCTCTTGGCATAAATGTTTCCAACTCATTACTATTATATGGGCCACCTGGATGTGGAAAAACCAAATGTGCTTATTTAATTGCTAAACAATTAAATTTACCACTCGTTATCGCTAGGCTGGATAGTCTAATTTCTTCATACCTTGGTACTACTGCCAAAAATATTCGCAGCCTTTTTGAATTTGCCCAAAAAATGCCCTGTGTATTATTTTTAGATGAATTTGATGCAATCGCCAAAGCTAGAGATGACAACAATGAACTTGGAGAATTAAAACGTGTTGTTAATAGTCTTTTGCAGAATATTGATACAATGAGTAAAGACAGCTTAATTCTAGCGGCTACCAATCACCAACAGCTACTTGATCCTGCAATATGGCGAAGATTTGAATACAAATTGGAAATAGAATTGCCCGACAAAAATGCTATTTCCGATTTAATTTATTTATTTTCCAATGATATCTATCAGTTTACCTCAAAAGAAATTCTAGAGATTTCAACTTTATTTGAAGGCTACAGTGGTTCAGATATAGAAGAAATAATAACTAAAGCCATAAGAAACGCAGTTATTCATAACACTTCTTTTTGTGTGTCTAACATTTATGAAGAACTGTTTATTACTCAAAATATCGTTCCTCAAAATTGTAATAACTCACGAAAGTTATTACAGATTAAAGCAAGATACTTGCGCAATAAGGATCCAAAAGTTTTTAGTCTACAAACAATCGCTGATATTTTGGGTAGTTCAAAAACAACTATTCAAAAAATTGTGAAGGAGGTTTAATTATGAGCGAAAACAATTTACCTATAAAGCTAGTTCTTCCTAAAACAACTGACATTGTTCCTAACACTAGCGGCGGAAATTTAAAATTTTTCGGCGAAGTAACACCTGAATTAAAAAAAGATATAACTGATAAATTTGAGTCCTTACTCTCTTTTTATTCAAATGTTTTTGATGAAAATGAAACAATACCGGCTGTTGGAAAAATAACCGTCAAACCAGAAGCTATTGCAAAATCTTACAAACCGTCTGATTTATGTAGAGATTGTCCAATTATTGGTAGTGAAGATTTAGACGAAATATATATTAAAGTCAATAGGAAAAATATTCAGGATACAATCAAAATGGTCCAGAATCCACCATCGCAGAAATTCCAAGCTAATATGACCGCAATCGTTGATATTCAACCAATCAAAGCAAAAGAAAAAATTTCGCCCTCGCTTCAGTCCATGGCACAAGACGATTTTAATTCTATTAAAACAGCTATTAAACTTAAAATTTTTGATTTTAATGATGACTTTGACAACACTCAGATCTGGAACTATGTAACACGAAAATTACAGCAATCTCACTTTGGAAACAAATATGAAATTATCTCATATGGCGATCAACTTAAATTTCTAAAAATAGAAGTAAATTCTTACGACGATATTATTAAATTAGCTTCTATCAACGGAGTGAAAACTGTTAGTTTTTTTCAAGAGTATTCCCTTCCTCGAAACGATTTTTTATCGACTGACTTACAAACCAAATTGGATAACGAGTATAGGGATAGCGATGTTACCATTGGAATTATTGATGGCGGAATCAGTGATGATAATCCATTTTTAAAACCTTATGTTATCGCACGTGAAGAATATGTAAATAAGGCTTATCAGAACCCTAAACATGCTACATTCATTGCTTCAACTATACAATATGGAAACGTCTTGAATAACCTTCCAACATCCGAATCTTATCGTTTTAACTTTGTAGATATTGTAGCTATTCCAAATAGTGATGAAGATTTCGGATTAACCGATTTCATTACTGAAGATGATTTAATGGAAATTATTGAAGAGGTAATGAAAAAGTATTCACCTACTACTAAAATATGGAATTTGTCACTGGGTCTTGAAAATAAACCTTGCGATGGTTCAATGTCTGATTTAGGTATGTTTTTGGATTATATTCAAGATACATACCATGTACAGATTTTTGTTTCTAGTGGAAATATAAATAGCCTCCCTCTTAGAAATTGGCCACCTCAAAAAGACATAGGCGAACATGATCGACTTATATCACCAGCCGATTCTGTCCGTGCTATAACAGTCGGTTCTGTCGCATTATTTGATTCCATCGACTCAATTGTTAAGTTTAATGAACCTTCACCTTTTAGCCGAAGAGGACCTGGTGCTAACTATATCGTCAAACCTGATATTGTTGATTATGGGGGGAATTTTTCTACTTCCTATAAGATTGATGGATTAGGTGTAAATGGGTTAGATCCTTCTGGAAAAATAATTGAAGGCAATGGTACAAGTTATTCAACACCTCGAGCATTACAAAAGTATGCCTCTATATACGAAGAAATGATTAATCCAGATTTACTTCTTGCAAAAGCAATGCTAATACATTCTGCTAGAATGAATTCTCGTGATTTATTAGATGACCATCCTGACAATATTAAATATTATGGATTTGGGATTCCATCTTCTAATACCCAAGATATTCTACAATGCAGTCAAGATTGTGTAACTCTTGTTTTTAGACAAAAAATATCTCAAGGATCACATCTTGAAATGTATGATTTTCCATATCCAAAGTCTCTTATTAAAAACGGCAAATATACTGGTGAAATAGGAATGACGCTTGCCTATTTGCCCCCTCTTGATTCCAACTATGGACGTGAATATTGTAGAACTAATATTGATGTCAGTTTTGGAACATATTCATATTTAGATACTGGAAAGATTACTTACAAAGGTCAGGTTCCTCTCGAATCAAAATGGGATGAAAAATTTGAAGCAGCACGTGTAGAACACGGTTTTAAATGGAGTCCTATAAAATCCTATTACAGAAAATTAAGCAGAGGAATAAAATTAGAAGATGGATGGAAACTCAGAATTGACTTAACTCCACGAAACGGACTATATGTGCCGTCTCAAGAATTTGTTCTAATTATTACCATCAAAGATTCTAATGGAAATGATATTTATTCTGAAATAGCCAACGGATTAAGAGAACGCGGTTATGTAACTAATAATATTGAAACAAAATATCAGATTCGTCAAAGACAATAACATACTCAATAACTAGATGCTCTTATAGGAGTATCCCAAAGTTTGTGTAAACCTTCAAACTGATGTAAGATAGAATTACTCAGTTTGGAGGTTTATTTTATGGCAAGAAAAAAGGATTCACCACAAAAGGCAGCTCTCAGAGAACTCATGGGCAACTACCTGAAAGAAAACAATGTAAAAGTAAAAGATGGAACGGATGTTAATTCTATTATGAGGGACATGATGTCTATCATCCTGGAAGGCGCCCTTGATCAGGAATTGGATGAAGAATTAGGATATTCCAAGTATGATTACCGCAATAAAGAAACCGATAATTCCAGGAACGGACATTCCCAGAAAACATTACATACCAGTTACGGAGATATGGAGATTGATGTTCCACGGGATCGAAAAGGTGATTTTGAACCACAAGTCGTAAAAAAGTATCAGAATTCTATTACGCAGGACATGGAAGAAAAGATCATTTCTATGTATGCAAAAGGAATGACAACTGCTGATATAGAAAGCCACATGCGTGAATTATACGATATTGAGATCTCTGACAGCACTGTCAGCCGAATCACAGACAAGATCCTGCCAATAGTAAAAGAATGGCAGGAAAGGCCATTAGAAAGTGTGTACGCTGTTGTATTTATGGATGCAATCCATTTCCATGCCCGTAATGAAGGCAGGATTGTAAAACGTGCTGTTTACATTGCGATCGGGATCGATATGGAAGGACGTAAGGATGTTCTCGGAATGTACGTTGGTCAAAATGAAAGTGCCAAGTTCTGGCTTTCTATCCTGAATGGCCTGAAAAACCGGGGTGTAGAAGATATATTGATCGCATGTGTGGATGGCCTGACTGGTTTTCCGCAGGCAATTGAAGCAGTATTTCCTCAAACCGAGATCCAGCAGTGCATCATTCATCAGATTAGGAACACCACAAAATTCGTTTCTTACAAAGAGATCAAACCGCTTATGGCAGATCTGAAACGTGTATATGCAGCGCCTACAGAAGAAATCGCATTAGCAGAACTAGACAGTTTTGATGCAAAATGGAGCGGAAAATATCCCAAGATTGCAAAATCCTGGAAAGATAACTGGGCAAATCTTTCAACGTATTTTAAGTACCCAGAAGCAGTCAGACGACTGATCTATACCACGAACACGATCGAAGGATTTAACCGACAGCTCCGAAAAGTCACCAAATCCAAGACTGTATTTCCGTCTGACGACAGTCTTCTGAAAATGCTGTATCTGGCTATGATAGATATCACCAAGAAATGGACGGGACACCGGCAGGATTGGGGACAGATCCATTCTCAGCTGGAGATTTTCTTCGAAGAAAGATTGGAACGATTATAAGCAGAATACGAGTTGGACAGGGCTGGCACAGCCAGCCCTGCTTGACATGTTCTAAAACTGCATTATAATACAAACAAGGACAGAAGCCTAAAAAACAGGTTCTGCCCTTGTCAACTAATGACACATCTTATATCAGTTTTTTCTGTTTACACAAAACTTGAAACGGTCTCGCTCTTATTTTTATGAGCATCTAGTTTATTTTGAAACAGCGTATATGGTATACGATAAACTGTAAACATTAAACCTTCGTCTCTTTATAATATAACATTACTTCATCAGCGGCACAGTTTTCCTCATTCATTCGTGCTCTCTTTCGCACATTCTATCAGTTCATCGAGCTCTGCCGAATTTATCTTTCCATTCATATCACAACGTATGAGCAGTTCTATAAAGATATTCCTAGAATAATGCTACTACTGTAGTTAGAACAGATATCTATTCTGCCACTTTTCCAATTCTTTCGCTACTAATAACATGAAATACTTTAGTTCAAACAGCACTGTTTGATTATAGTATTTGCGGCTCTCTACTGGCACTACCAGATGATTTCCAGTCAGTTTTCTGCAAAGATAATATCTAATATACCAGCCCATCAGTAACCTTCTTGATAAATGACTTTTCTGCAAACTGCCAAACACCAAGCATACAGCTTTTATCGCGTCCACGGCAGCAGTTCCTCATCCTCCTGCCCTTTGTCAGATACTTCGGGCTCATCTGCAAAATTTCCTGCACCCATGTCATGATTTACCTGCGCCATATAATAACTGTCAATTGTATCAACTGCCCGGAGCATGCATACCAACAAATAGTTATAAATATTTGAAATATCCGGGCGCCACTTACGTAATTGCTCCACCACATACATGATATGGTCTTTGGTAATCAACAACAGTTTCTTCTTCACATAAGCATATGGATACTCGACACCATTGATTCTGATAGGCTTACCTGGCCAACAAAACAACTTTGCAATTATAGCTACCATCGCATTAATGTACGCTACTTCATTCTTCTGGCATTCTCTGACAGCATATTCATATTCGATTTGCTGCTTGACTAATTGTTCATAGCGGTTATATGTATCATCATCCTCTGTCTGGGCAGAGCCCTTGATAGAGTGATGATTACTATTATCCTGATCACTTTTATCAGTTTTAATATTATAAGTCTTAATATTATCATTATTAGTTGTGTCTGTTTTTCCGATTTCCTGACATCTGTTTTTACCACCCTGTGTAATATGATTTTCCGAGTTCATGAGCTCTGTTTTTTCTACTTCCTGAAGTCGATTAAACCGCCCTCCGGAAGTCGCATTTTCCGATGCAACAGACTCCTTTTTGTCTACATGATTTTTCTGTACCACTATATCTTTCACATAAATTTTGTCTGGTTTGCAGTGGCCTCTACGCACCCTTTCGATCAATCCGATACCCTTCTCGCTATCCAACTCTGCCAGTAACTTCGATGCCTTGTCTTTTCCGCATTTTAAAATTTCACATACCTGTTTTACAGTATAAATGATATACACTCTCCCATCTGGATCTATCCATTTATTTTTACTGGACAAAGAAACGCGATCCAGCATAAAACTGTACAGGTATTTTGCATCTGTCGATAAATCTTCAAAGACCTTGCTTTCAAACAAGATTTTAGGGATGCGATAATAGATGTTTGCTTCCATTTTATTATCGAATCTGATAAATTCAAAACTGATATTTTCTTTCATCGTGACACCGACTCCTTTGTCTGTTTCTATGAATATGTTATTTCTGGGGAGCTGGTGTCACAAAAAAGTCCCTAAAACACAAAAAGGCCATATTTTGCCTGCTGTTTGCAAAATATAGCCTGATTTAAAACTTATATTAATTATTTCTTGATGGATCTGTCGTTACTCCAAAATCCACCTTGTCAGAATCCGCTGAAAGTGCCCTGGCATTTTCTTTCTGAAGTTTAGTATCGTATTCTGCCAGCGCGCTAACTGCCTTCTTAATTGCTGCATCTGCAGCTTCGATATAATCAGAAAGAATGGCAGCGCATTTAACGATTTCCTGGCTCTCAAAGTCATACTGAAGAGCATTCTTTGCGTGCTTTGTCTTTTCACCTGCTTTAGTAGAAATCTGTGTTGTCAGGTATCTCATCTTGTCGATCTGGATAGTCGTCTCATCCAGTTCAGTGATTAAAAGATCAATTTCCATATGATTGACTCCTTTTGTACATAATCGGCTGTCAGATTTTTTCTCCGGCAGCAGTTAATAAGTTGCCAGAAGCCTCCCCACGGTGCTATAATCAGATTTAGCTGCAGGGAAACTCCTGTAGCAGACTCATATAAACCAGTTCACGTTCTTGCAAGGGCCGTTGGACTGGTTTTCTATTTCTTCGGCAGATACTCATCTAATGCCTTTCTCACAACTTCTGCTTTTGTCACATTTCTTTCTTCTGCATAATCCACAATACGTTCATGTAACTTAGCATCCACTCTGACTTTCAAGGCAAATTCTTTACGTGCATCTGTCGGTCTGCCAGTTCTTGGGGACACTGTAATTTCACCTCCAGACTTTTGTGTTCCATAAATACATTATATACTTTTGTGCTCCAAAATTCAACTAAATCTGCAATAAAATTATACATTTCAAAGACTGCTTCCTTTTTTTGATACCCTGCCCTCTCAAATGACATATTAAAGAAAAAAAAGGTTATCAAATATGCAGATAGACACACAAAAATCAAGACTGGAAAATCTTTTTATCAATGATACAATAGATGATGAAACGGTAGCGGACATTGAAAAAATGTTGACCAGAAAAAAAGTTGAAAAACTTCACAAGTACAATATCTTATACAACCCCAAAAGAGATGCCTGGTACACTGCCAATCCCCAGAACTATAACAAACGAATTCAACGAAAAACCCGCGGTGAATTGTTGGACGCATTAAAGCCTTACTATATAGAATCCACTTCTGTTTGCCTACAGGATATTTTCGAGGAATGGCTCGCCTACAAAAGAACTATCACAGACAGCCCTAACACTATCTGTGCCCACAGAAAACACTGGAAAAGATTTTTTGACGGAACTGATTTCTTTCAGATTCCCTTACAGGAAATAAAGGTCTCAGATATCAATTCCTGGGCCAATCAGCTGATCAAAAAATATAATTTATCCAGTCACACATGGCAGACAATAAAAACTATCCCCAAGCAAATGTTCGAGTATGCGAAAGACCATGGATATATTGCTACTAACCCATTTCCGGAGCTCAAGGTAACTGTTAAATTCCGTCAGGTGTCCAAGCCAACTAGCGAAACTCAGGTTTACAACACCGACGAATATCATAAAATTATTGAGGATCTGTGGAAATCGTACGATAAGAAACACGAGCCGCGCTTTTTATCTATCGTTTGCAATTTTTTGATGGGATTACGTGCCGGAGAATTGTGCGCCCTTCGATGGCAAGATCTGGACATGAAGAAATGGGAAATATCGATTGTACAGGAAATGGTACATATGGATGCCACTGAACTGAGTAATCCTTATTATGATGTGTATAAGGCTTCCGGACAGATTGTTATTCTTCCTGGTCAGGAAGGCAGAAAAGGTGTGTATGTATTGCTTGATCATACCAAGACTCATACAGAACGTGTCATTCCTGTTGTACATAAAGCTCAGGAGATTTTCAAATTATTAAGAGCAAATGCTCCTGATGCAAAACCTGATGACTTCATTTTCGGATATGGAAGCAAATACCTGAACCTGCGATCAATTAACAGTATGCTGGAATATGCTTGCAAGCACATCAGTACAGATGTAAAGCGCAGCCACAAACTGAGAAAGACTTACGCAAGCCGCCTGAACGCAGCTGGTCTTCCTCTGGATCAGATTCGTGCCTGCCTTGGCCACAGCAACACCACAACAACATTAGGGTACATATACAATCCCCTGACTCCTGAGGAAAGTTTGAGTATCATGGAAAAAGCATTTGCCAGCTGATTTCACCCAAATTTTCCTTGTCACAGGAAGTCACAGGTTCGAACTCAAATTAACAAGCACAAAAAAAGCCGGAAACCATTGATTTTTCAAGGTTTCCAGCCTTTCACCGAAGCGTGCGTTAGAGGATTCGAACCCCCGACCTTTTGGTCCGTAGCCAAACGCTCTATCCAGCTGAGCTAAACGCACAT
>OGUK01001138.1_pt1 | contig 18220 bp, 12 predicted proteins | sample 1553151 | NCBI WGS metagenome assembly OGUK01 (sample SAMEA2580208, study PRJEB22360) | human gut metagenome | biome: human gut; feature: human-associated habitat; material: faeces | place: Denmark | collected 2008/2010
AAATTCCGACTTCGTGTATATGCTCAACCAGGCAGGCGGAGACCGTCAGATCCTCGCCAAGCAGCTGGGTATTTCCACACACCAATTATCTTATGTGACCCACTCCGGTGAGGGCGAGGGCCTGCTGTTTTATGGCTCTACAATCCTGCCTTTCGTGGATCACTTCCCGAAGAACACCGAGCTTTACCGCATTATGACCACCAAACCCCAGGAACTGAAAAAGAAGGAGGATGAATGATGATGAACCCCAACATTTTGAATAAAAACCCGCTGATGTTTTTTGACAGGGCGGTAAATGCCCAGCGCAGCCAGCTGCTTACGGTCATGGCCGATGCGGTAAGTGAGTGCCGCACGGCGGCAGATCAGGCAGCCGAACTGAATGAGACCGGTCAGGTGGGGCTGCTCCGTCTGGCAGAGGTCTGGAGCACCATCCGTGCCAAGGAAGGTATGGGTGGTCTGGTTCTGGAAGGAACCGAAGCGAAGATCCTGTCCGATGTGGTGGCACAGTTTTATGCCTACCTGTCCGGCTGTATGTTCAACGATCCGGTGGGAATGGCCATTTATGCAGAGCTGCACTACATGATGTCCTCCCTCATGCTGGGAGAATGGTTTGAATAAGGAACCGCGTCTGCGCTTTACTGATGAGGAACGGTCTGACCCTGCACTGGAAAAGCCGATCCGTAAAGCGGAGAAAGCTGCGGCCAGAGCAGATAAGGCGCAGGCCAATATCCCAAAGAAAAAGGTCAGGCAGACGGTCATTGACCCGGATACCGGAAAAAAGACCTCGAAGCTGACCTTTGAGGACAAGAAAAAGCCACCTTCCAAAGTTTCTCAAGGAGTCAGGGAAGCTCCCGTCCATCTGGTTGCGGGCAAGCTCCACAAAGAGATCCGGGAAACAGAGCAGGACAATGTGGGCGTGGAAAGCGCCCACAAGTCCGAGGAAGCGGTGGAGACCGGCGCTTATCTGGTGCGGGAGGGCTATCGCAGCCACAAGCTGAAGCCGTACCGCAAAGCAGCACAGGCAGAGCGTCAACTGGAAAAGGCAAATGTAAATGTTCTGTACCAGAAATCTTTGCAGGAAAATCCCCAGTTTGCCAGCAACCCTCTTTCCCGCTGGCAGCAAAAGCAGGCCATCAAAAGGCAGTATGCCGCCGCCAAACACGCCGGTCAGACTGCCGGAAATACCGCCCAGGCTGCGTCCAAAACCGGAAAAGCCGCAAGGACGGTAAAAGAAAAGGTACAGCAGGCAGGGGCATTCGTCATGCGCCACAAGAAGGGTTTCCTGATGGCAGGGGTTTTGTTCCTCATTACCTGTATGCTGATGAATACCATGTCCTCCTGCTCCATGATGGCGCAGAGCATCGGTTCCGTTCTCTCCGGCACCACTTATCCGTCGGATGACCCGGAAATGCTGGCAGTGGAGGCAGATTATGCAGCCAGAGAAGCCCAGTTGCAGGAGGAAATCGACAACATAGAAAGCAGCCACCCAGGGTATGACGAGTATCGCTATGACCTTGGTATGATCGGTCATGACCCTCATGAGCTGGCAGCATTTCTGTCTGCCGTTTTGCAAGGCTACACCCGGCAGAGCGCTCAGGCAGAGCTGGCGCGTGTGTTTGCAGCACAGTATCAGCTGACGCTTACTGAGGAAGTGGAGATTCGCTACCGCACGGAGACCTCCACCGACCCGGAGACCGGCGAGACCACCTCAGAAGAAGTCCCCTATGAGTATTACATTTTGAATGTGAAACTCACCAGCAAGCCCATTTCCGCTGTGGCGTCGGAGATTCTGACCCCGGAGCAGATGGAAATGTATCAGGTCTACCGACAGACCATGGGCAATAAGCCGTTGTTGTTTGGCGGTGGTTCCCCTGACATGAGCAATTCCGAGGACTTGACCGGTGTACAGTTTGTAAATGGAACCCGTCCCGGAAATCCGCAGTTGGTGGAGCTGGCCAAGCGTCAGGTCGGCAATGTGGGCGGCTATCCTTATTGGAGCTGGTATGGCTTTGACAGCCGCGTGGAGTGGTGCGCCTGCTTTGTATCCTGGTGTTATAACCAGGCTGGAAAAAGTGAACCGCGCTTTGCAGGCTGTGAGTGGCAGGGCGTTCCGTGGTTCCAGTCTCATGGACAATGGGGTGCAAGAGGCTATAACAATCTGGCTCCCGGAGATGCAATTTTCTTTGATTGGGATTTGGATGGGACAGCAGACCATGTGGGTATCGTGATCGGTACGGATGGCAGCCGTGTTTATACGGTGGAGGGAAATTCCGGCGATGCCTGCAAGATCAAAAGTTATGACCTGAATTATCAAAGTATTAAGGGCTACGGCCTGATGAACTGGTAACAGACTTTGTGGAAAGGAGTGAACGGTTATGGCAAAAAACAAAATTGAACGTATCGACCAGGAAATTGAGAAAACCCGTGAGAAGATTGCGGAATATCAGGAAAAGCTCAAGACCCTGGAAGCACAGAAAACGGAGGCAGAGAATCTGGAAATCGTTCAGATGGTTCGTGCGTTACGCATGACTCCAGCACAGCTGAACGCTATGCTTTCCGGTGGAATGAACCACGGCAGAGATACAGCACTGTCGGAATCAAATAATCAGGAGGCTACCGCTTATGAAGAATAAAAGAATTTGCAAAACACTTTCCGCCCTTTGCCTGACAATGGTTGTGGCATTTGGCTTTACGATCCCTGCTTTCGCACAGGGGTCAGAACAGGCTCCGGCGGCACCGGCAGAGGATTCTACCAATGACAGCAATGTGATTGTGGAAGAAACAGAACCGGCACCGGCACTTACACCAGATGGCAATGCCGCTCTGGTGGATGATTTTGGTGGCAATAAGCAGCTCATTACCGTTACCACCAAGGCTGGCAACTATTTTTACATTTTGATCGACAGGGCTAATGAGGATAAAAAGACTGCTGTTCACTTTCTGAACCAGGTGGATGAAGCGGACCTGATGGCGCTGATGGAAGATGGAAAACCCAAAGAGGAGATGCCTGCGGTATGCAGCTGTTCAACAAAATGTGAAGCAGGGGCAGTCAATACGGCCTGCCCGGTCTGCGCAACTGATAAGAGTAAATGTACGGGCAAAGCACCGGAACCTCCGGCAGAAACATCGGAGCCGGAAAAAGAGAAGCCTGCCGGATTGAACCCGGCTGCGATAGTCCTTTTGCTGGCTCTGCTGGGAGGCGGTGGCGTATTTGCCTACTTGAAGCTCGTTAAGAACAAGCCTAAGACCAAGGGCAATGACAGTCTGGACGATTATGATTATGGCGAGGAAGATTCCGAGGAATGGGAAACCGAGGATGAGGAGTCGGATGAGCCTGACGCTGACGGGGGCAGCACAGAAGAAGATGACGAGGACAGCGTGAAATGACCCGTTTCACAGACAGTCCCTATGAACGCATGATGACACGCAGGCCGGAGGGCGGGAAGGAAACTTCCCGTCCTCCTTCTTTACCCCACAGCCACCCCTGCTATGGCTGCGGGAATTATGGAAGTCCCTGCGTAGGTATCTGCCATCGTGAGATGGAACGCTGGCTCAAAGAAAGGAAACGAAAAAAATGAGTGTTCTGATTATATTTATCAAGCTGATTGCTGTTTTTGACCTGCTGGTGATCGCCGTGTATTTTGGCGGCGACATTCTTTCTACCATGTTAAACAAACTTCGGAGAAAGCCAAAGCAAGATGACCCCTTTGATTTCTCCTTAGATACCGTGACAGTTTCATTGTCCATAGATTCTATCCGTCAGCTTTGTTCCGACGATGCGGCAGATTTTGTGGAAGAAAAGATCCTGCCAAATGCGGAGAAAACAATGGCCGTGCTGACGGAACAAGAACAGACGGCGGCTCGGCTGCTCTTATCCGCTTTGATCGGTTTTCTTGCAGCAGAAGCTCCTATGGATGAACAGAGCTTTCCTTTGATGATGGAACTTCTGAACTGCATGGAAGAGGAAAAAGAAGATGGTTGTCAGGATGCAGTAGATAGTTTACTTGAAGATGCCGCCTGCAATACCCGCCGTCACGAAGAATATTACAGCAATTATCAACGCTACCAGCTGATGCAGGTGGATAAAACCCGTGTTATTCTGGCCTGCCGTATCCTCATCAATGATCTGCTGGGGAAACTGTACCGCTATGACTACCGGTTTGGTTATAACCTGCTACTGGATGAGGAAAACAGCATAGAGAAAAAACTGCACACGCCTGTGCGGGAAGAATGGGAGGCTGAAGATGATGAGATATAAACTGGTAATCGCTGAAAAACCATCGGTTGCACAAAGTCTGGCTGCGGTAATCGGTGCAACTGCTCGTAAGGACGGGTATTTGGAGGGTAACGGTTGGCGTGTCAGCTGGTGCGTAGGCCATCTGGCCGGTCTTGCAGATGCAGACAGCTATGACCCCAAGTATGCCAAGTGGCGATATGATGATCTGCCTATCCTGCCGGAACATTGGCAGATGGTGGTAGGAAAAGATAAGAAAAAGCAGTTTGATATTCTCAAAAAGCTGATGAATGCCCCGGATGTGACGGAAGTGGTAAATGCCTGCGATGCCGGACGCGAGGGCGAGCTGATCTTCCGCAGCGTCTATGAGCTGGCAGGCTGCCAAAAGCCGATGAAAAGGCTCTGGATTTCTTCGATGGAGGACTCCGCCATAAGGGAGGGCTTTGCAAACCTGCGCCCCGGTGCGGACTATGATGAACTTCGGGATGCTGCCCTCTGCCGTGCCAAGGCCGACTGGCTGGTGGGGATCAATGCGACAAGGCTTTTTTCCGTGCTGTACCACCGCACCCTCAACATCGGGCGCGTGATGTCCCCAACGCTGGCACTGATTGTCCAGCGAGAAGCTGAAATCGACACATTTAAGCCGGTTCCTTTTTATACCGTGGCGCTGGAGCTGCCCGGTCTTACCGTATCTGGGGAGCGCATGAGTGACCGAGCAAGCGCAGAGCAGCTGAAAGAAGCTTGCCAGGATGCAGCTGTCACAATCAAAAAAGTGGAGTGCAAGGAAAAGTCAGAAAAGCCGCCTGCCCTCTATGACCTGACTACTCTGCAAAGAGATGCCAACCGCCTGCTTGGATTTACAGCCCAGCAGACCCTGGACTATCTGCAAAGCCTGTATGAAAAGAAGCTCTGCACCTATCCCCGTACTGACAGCCGCTATCTGACCGGTGATATGGCAGACAGCCTGCCGGTGCTGGTGAATCTGGTTGCCAATGCTATGCCGTTTCGCAAAGGAATCTCCATTTCCTGTGACTCCCAGACGGTCATCAACGATAAGAAAGTAACCGACCACCACGCAGTAATCCCTACCAGAAATCTCAAGGATGCAGACCTTTCTGCCCTTCCTGCGGGAGAAAAAGCGGTGCTGGAGCTGGTGGCCCTGCGTCTGATGTGCGCCGTAGCCCAGCCCCATATCTATTCGGAAACCGTTGTGATTGCAGCGTGTGCCGGTGGGGAGTTTACCACAAAAGGAAAAACGGTGAAGCATCCCGGATGGAAAGCACTGGAGGACGCTTACCGTGCCAAAATGAAGGATGCAGAGCCGAAAAAAGAGGGCGCAGAGAAAGCCCTGCCGGAGCTGACCGAAGGACAGACCCTTTCGGTTTCTGCGGCAATCGTCAAAGAAGGCAAAAGCAGTCCGCCTCAGCACTTTACGGAGGACACCCTATTGTCCGCGATGGAGACTGCCGGAAAAGAGGATATGCCGGAGGATGCCGAGCGAAAAGGTCTGGGGACACCGGCCACCCGTGCCGGTATTTTGGAAAAGCTGGTATCTGCCGGTTTTCTGGAACGAAAAAAGAGCAGGAAAACGGTGCAGCTTCTCCCTTCCCACGATGCAGTTTCCCTGATCACAGTGCTGCCGGAACAACTGCAATCGCCGCTTCTGACTGCCGAGTGGGAGTACCGCCTGGGCGAGATCGAGCGCGGGCAGCTTGCCCCGGAGGAGTTTTTAGACGGGATCAGCACCATGCTGAAAGATCTGGTGGGGACTTATCAGGTCATCAAGGGAACTGAGTACCTGTTCACTCCGCCCCGTGAGGTGGTGGGCAAATGCCCTCGCTGCGGCGGTGAAGTTGCAGAACTGCAAAAAGGCTTCTTCTGTCAGAATGATTCTTGCAAATTTGCAATCTGGAAAAACAACAAATGGTGGGCTGCCAAGAAAAAACAGCCGACCAAAGCTGTGGTGTCTGCGCTGCTGAACGATGGCTGTGTCCGTGTGACGGGGCTATATTCGGAGAAAACCGGCAAGACCTACGATGCCACTGTGGTTTTGGAGGACGATGGACAGTATGCCAACTTCAAGCTGGAATTTGACCAGCGGAAAGGAGGCAGCCGATGAAGCTCTCTTTAGTGGAACGGGAAACCATTCTCCTCTATAACCAGGCAGAACCAATGGCTGAGGTCTATACCCACGATCCCCGTCTGATGGAGAAGCTGGAACTGCTGGCAAAAAAGCACCCCGACCAGATCACCCGAAAGGACGCCCATAACTTTACCGTCCCTAAGCGGTGTGTATCAGTCAGGGAGCCATACAGCGCAGAACGCCGCAAAGCTGCCAGTGAGCGTGCGAAAGCCGCCGGATACCAGCCCCCTGTGAAAAAGTCCGGCAGTTAAAGGCACATGGCAGAGAATGTATTTGAAGCGGTCAAGCAGTCGGTCAGCACCAGAGAAGCGGCAGAGTTTTATGGGATAAAAGTCAGGCGAAATGGCATGGCCTGCTGTCCTTTTCACGATGATAAGAACCCCAGCATGAAGGTAGACCAGCGATTCCACTGCTTTGGCTGCGGTGAAGATGGGGATGTGATCGACTTTACCGCAAAGCTCTTTGACCTCTCCCCAAAAGAAGCGGCGGAGAAACTGGCACAGGACTTTGGCCTGATCTATGACAGTCAGGCCCCGCCCCGCAGGAGATATGTCCGGCAAAAAACCGAGGCACAGAAGTTTCGGGAGGATCGACAGCGCTGTTACCGTGTACTGTCCGATTACTACTATCTGTTGAAAAAATGGGAAGCCGACCGTTCTCCCAAGACACCGGAGGAAGAACCGCACCCCCGCTTTGTGGAAGCAATCCAGAAGAAAACCTATGTAGAGTACCTGCTGGACCTTTTTCTTTATGAAAGTGAAGAAGAACAAAAGGCATGGATTGCAGAACACACAGCAGAAATCACACACTTGGAAAGGAGATTGAAAATCATGGCTGAGAACAAACCCACCAACCGAGAACGGCTAAGGGAAATCACAGATGGCATCGAGCAGGGCATCAAAGAACTGTTTGAAAGCGAAAAGTATATGCGCTATCTGTCCGTCATGTCCCGATTTCACCGCTATTCGGTAAACAACACCATGCTCATCTATATGCAGAAGCCGGACGCCACATTGGTAGCCGGATACAATAAGTGGAAAGACCAGTTTGAGCGTCATGTAAAAAAGGGCGAGCATGGCATTACCATCATTGCCCCGACACCGTATAAGAAGAAAATCGAGGAGCAGAAGCTGGACCCGGATACCAAGGCTCCGATTTTGGATAAAGACGGAAAGATCGTTACAGAGGAAAAAGAAATCGAGATCCCCATGTTTCGTCCGGTCAAGGTCTTTGATGTGAGCCAGACCGACGGGAAACCTTTGCCTGAGCTTGCATCATCCCTTTCCGGCAATGTGCCAAATTATGAGGCATTCATGGAGGCTCTGCGCCGCAGTGCGCCGGTGCCGATTACTTTTGAAGCAATGGCCGCCGATACGGACGGCTATTTTTCTGCCGATCATCAGAAAATCGCCATTCGTCAGGGCATGAGTGAGGTGCAGACGGTTTCGGCCACAGTACACGAGATTGCCCACAGCAAGCTCCACAATCAGAAAAAGATTCAGATTGCCAATGACGAGCAATATCAGGAGATCGAGCTGTTTGATAAACCCGGTCTGTTCTCCAATGGGCGGATTGCCCGTGATAATCTGCCAGAGGGCGTTTATTGCTATGACCTGCGCGGTTCTGACTACGACCCCGGAGAGCCGGTCTGTGTAGAAGAACAAGTAGTTGTAAACCATGCAGGTTCCGTTCTGCTGACAGAGCCGCTGGAGTTGGCGGAAGATGGACGCCTGATGCTGACCGAGGAAGAAGGGCTGAATTTTGTTGGCGGCTTTTCTACCCTCACCCAGTTTTTGCAAGAACAGAGGAAAGACCGCCACACGGAGGAAGTGGAGGCTTTATACCCATGTTTTTATAATGTTGATCTTTTAAATTATTTTCCATAAATCCTCACTTTCTTGTAAAAAAGATGAGCATTATCAGATATGCTATTATCAGGTTTTCCCCTCGAATGGGAAGCCGGAAAGGAGCGCATTTGATATGCAAATAAACTATTTAGATGCTATTTCATCAGTTCTCAATATGATGAAACAGCCAGACAGTGCATGTAAAAATATAGACATGCACAGAACCTGTTATACTACACTCTTCAAGTACCTGATGGATAAGGGCATTCCTTTTTCAATGGATGCCGCACTGGACTGGCTTGAGATTAAAAAACGGGAAATTTCCTATGAGACGTGTTCTCAATATAGAAATGCCCTGTTCCGCCTCGAGCATTACCTGCTCTTTGGAGATATCAAAAGTTCTTTCTGCCGCTCAGAAGACAGTTTTTTCTGCCGGAGCGGAATATCGGAATCCTTTTTTCGCCTGACATATGAGCTGGAAGAATACTATGCGACCACACAGAATCCCTGCTATTACCATACGTATTCTGTTGCCATCAAGGAGTTCTTCAGGCTTGCTACTTCCCTGGGAGTTACAGAGCCGGAAGCAATAACCATAGATACTCTTATCGAATACTGGAATACTTACTGCAAATCCTGTAAATCTCTTGCCAGACGTCAGAACGCCGTATGTGCCATGACAGCACTTATGAAATATCTTCACCGCAGAGGTGATGTGCCAGAGTGTTACCAGCGGGTTCTTTTTGGTGAGAACGTTGAAATACTGCTTGAGATGAGACTTTCTAAAATAGGTACCGCATTTCATCCGAGTATACCTCTCGCTCTTAAAGCTGATGAATATCTTGACGCTTTGGACGATTGGAAATACATGGAATCATCAAAAGCTGTTTATCGCAATGATTTCACATGGTATTTCATGTTCCTGGAACTTAACCATCTGGAACACTCGGCAGAAACTGTGACATCATGGATAGATATACTCCCGGATTGCCCGAATCAGATCAAAGCCAGCAGTTCCGGATCAGCTCGTCGTTCACACACTATCAGAATGTTTGAAAAGTATCTCCAGGGCATAATGGAATCCAATATAATCGCTGAGCCGATGCGTGCATCTGATCATCTTCCATCATGGAGCAAAAGCATCCTTGGTGGTTTCATAGAAAGCCGCAGGCGGGATGGAATGACCGATAAGACACTTACCATGTGCAGGGCAGCCGGATGCAGTTTCTTCAAATATCTTGAAGATAATGGAATAGATAATCCAGTCTCCATAACACCCGATGTGGTTAAAGCATTTCATAACCATGATGTCCACTCGACCCCGGAAAGTAAAAATGCATATGGAACCAAGCTTCGTCAGCTTCTACGGTACATGGCTGACCAGGATCTGATTTCACCAACACTTTCTTTTGCAGTATCTGCAAGCTGTGCGCCTCATCGCAGCATAGTTGATGTTCTGAGCGATGCTATGGTCGAGAATATATATGAATATCGTGAGAAAGCTTCTACTCCCATGGAGCTCAGGGACACAGCCATGGTCATGCTTGGACTTCGAATGGGTATCAGGGGAGCAGACATCCTAAAGCTTCAGGTAAATGATTTTGACTGGAAAAACAAAACTGTTTCCTTCATTCAGCAGAAAACAAGCAAAGTAATAACGCTTCCAGTCCCAACGGATGTAGGTAATTCAGTATATAAATACATCATGAATGGACGTCCGGAATCGGCTGTCACAGGCAACGGTTATATATTTATCAGCCATCAGGCACCATATATTCCGCTTAAAGTTACAACGGCGTGCCGTGGAGCTTTAAAAAGAATACTTGCTGAATATGGATTTGAATTATCTACTGGTCAGGGCTTTCATATGACACGAAAAACATTTGCCACAAGAATGCTTCGGGCAGACAACAAACTTGACGATATTTCCAATGCTCTCGGACATGCACGTCAGGAAACAGCGGAGGTATATCTTGAACGTGACGAAGATAAAATGAGGCTCTGCCCTCTGGAATTTGGAGGTGTTTTATCATGACATACATTTTTGAGAGCGGTCTGGCACATCATATCGAAGGACTTATACAGCAAAAACGAGCTGATGGATATGCCTATAATTCCGAAGAAAAGCTATTAAAACGCTTTGATACCTTTTGCGTACAGAATTATCCGGAACTGACAACAGTCACCTATGAAATGGCAGCCAAATGGTCAGAAGCCAGACCGGGCGAAGGAGATGCCTATCATAATCGCCGTATGTCGATGGTGAAGGTGCTGAGTGAATATATCCTTTCCCTTGGTCAGGAAGCATACATTCCTAATTTTTTCTGCAAGGCTTACCGTCCGGTTCTTTACATTCCATCAAAAGAGGAAGTTAAGGAACTGCTACAGAAAATGGATATCCGCACGTCTCATAATTCAGAGCAATTTAGACTCGATAGAGAGTGCAAGATTCTTTTTCTCCTATATTTTTGCTGCGGTCTGCGTCTGTCAGAAGGGCGATTGCTAAAATGGGAGCACATAGACCTGGATAAAGGAATCCTTACTGTCCTTGGCTCAAAGGGTAACAAAGATCGCCTTGTATATCTTCCTCAGGATAGCCTTCCGGTACTTAAAAACTATAAAGAACGTCAGGAAATGCTTTTCCCCGGAATTGACTGGGCTTTTCCGGGAAAAGATCCACATAAGCCTGTTTCGTGCTCTGGAGTAGAATCGAGTTTTAACCGCCATTGGGCCATGCTTCCGGTTGCCAGGACAGTTGATAAACATCCGACACCCCACTGTTTACGCCATGCTTTTGTAGTAGAGAGATTTAATGAGTGGATGCATCAGGGAATTGATACAAACACTATGCTCCCATATTTAAGCAGATACCTTGGACACAAAAGTCCTGATGAAACGTATTATTACTATCATCTTGTAGAAAAGGCATTTGATACTATCCGAGAGAAAGATTCAGTGTCTGGAAAGGTCATTCCGGAGGTGATTCCCTATGAAGAATAAATCAGCAAAGATATCGACTGACCAGCTGTTCTTTTCTCACACATGGAACTTTCTAAATGTTTATTTGGTAAAGCAGGTCGGACGCAGTCAGGCTACAGCAGAATCCTACAGAGATTCCCTTACAATATTTAAAAACTACCTTGTAGGTGAATTAGGTAAATCCATAAGCACCTTTCAGTTTTCTGATTGTACCAAAGAATGTATTTATAATTTCAGAGAATATCTGCTTGCAAATGGCAGCCAGCCATCAACTGTAAATGTAAGAGTCGCGGCTATCCGTGCCTATCTGAACTATGCCTCGGATATGGACATATCAGTCCAGTCAGTTGCCCTGGCGATCAGTCAGATCTCACCATGCAAAACCATTAAAAAGGAAAAACCTATTTTGTCCGATGATGCACTTGCTGCAATACTGTCTGCACCGCCGAATACGAAATTCGGTGTACGAGACCGTGCTATTTTGATTCTTCTCTACGATACAGCTGTAAGAATCAGTGAGCTGCTTAATATTCGCCTATGTGATATCGCAATGGAATCAAAATATCCAAATATTTTCATAACCGGCAAAGGTAATAAAGAAAGAACCATACAATTAACAGCTAAAGCAGTCGAACACCTTAGGGAATATATACGTGTATATCACAGTAATTCTTCCAAAGAAGCATACTTATTTTCCACAACAATAAAAGGTGTAACAGACAGGATGTCCGTTGGAAATGTCCAGCGGATTATAAAAAAATATGCAGCTCTGGTCAGTGAAAAAGGGGTTAGTCTTCCGGATTCGGTTCACTGTCACATGTTCCGCCGAACCAGAGCCACAAATCTTTATCAGGATGGAATCGCCATTGAGCTGGTTTCTACAGTGTTAGGACATACCAGAACTGATACAACCAAAAGCTACTATGCAAAGCCATCTGTTGAACAGCTTAGAGACGCAATGGAATCTGTTCCAACACCTGTATCTGATGAAGCACCAATGTGGGAGGGTAACGAAGATGAAATGGCAAGACTTTGTGGATTGCGCTAACGAATAATGCACATCTTTTAGTAGAAAAACGTCTTATTTCTCAGCATTCTTTAAAATGATTAACATTTTGGAATGCTGAGTATAATGCTTCAAATGTTAATGTTTCCATTTGAAGCAGAAAGCATCTCCTACGCAGTCTGCAAATATTTTGGCATCGAGACCGGAGAAAACAGCTTCGGCTATATTGCAAGCTGGAGTCAGGGCAAGGAGCTGAAAGAGCTGAGAACCAGTTTGGAAACCATCAACAAGACCTCCGGTACTTTGATCTCTGACATTGAGCGCCACTATAAGGAAATCTGCAAAGAGCGTGGGATTGACCCCCTTGCAAAGGCAGAGCCGGAAACCGCCCCGATAGAGCAGCCAGAAGATGCCGCTAAGGTATCTGATAGACAGCAGACCGGCGATCTGACCTACTATGTAGCAGAGTGCATGGAATTTCCAAACCTCGGAGAATACCACGATAACCTGTCTTTGGAGGAAGCAATCCGCATTTATCAGGAGATTCCGGCAGAACGAATGAACGGGATCAAGGGCATTGGTTTTGAGCTGAAAGACGGAAGCGACTATGAAGGACCGTTTCCGATTTTGACCGGGCAGACCATTGACCTGGACACCATTCAGGCAATCGACTATTACCGTGATAATCCTCTGGTGCAAAAAGCGGTAAAGGAACTGGCTGCGGCAATGCCGGAAATGGAAGTGCTGGGGGCGGACGCCAACCAGCAGGAGGCTTTGTTTCTGATTGACGATGCCACCTATCTTCATATCCAGTCCTGTGACAGCGGCTGGGACTATACCCTTTACGATGCCGCGTCCATGAAAGAGCTGGATGGTGGTCAGCTGGATATGCCGGAGATTTCCCGCATGAAGGCAGTTCTCCAGATTTGTGATGACAACGATTTGGGCAGAGACTCGGTAAAATACGCACCGTTGTCCATGATTGAGACCTTGCAGGAAGCTGCCTACCAGCAGATGCAGGCAGAGGCCAGTCAGATGGCTGCTTCTTCTCAGCTGCCGGAAGCACAAGAGCAGGCGCTGGATGAATACCCCATGCCTGATGAGCAGGTCTCCACACCGGATATGCAGGAATACGGCTACTTCTATGATGGGATGCTCCCTGTCACCAGAGAACGGGCGCTGGAACTGGATGCCGCTGGTTTGACTGTCTATGTGCTGCATGAGGACAATACGGAGAGCATGGTGTTTGACCCGCAGGAAATCATGGATCATGGCGGTCTTTTTGGCGTGGACCGTGAGGAATGGGAGAAAAGCCCTCAGTTCCACGAAAAGGTCATGGAGCGTCAGGAACATCAGCAGGAACGCGAACAGGCATTTCTATCCCAGAACAGAGATTGCTTTGCCATCTATCAGGTGAGCCGTGACGATCCGCAGAATGTGCGCTTTATGAATCTGGATTGGTTAAAGTCCCATGACATTTCCATAGACCGCAGCAATTATGATCTCATTTACACTGCTCCGCTGAGGGAGTCTGGCACGGTACCGGAGCAGCTGGAAAAACTATATGAGCAGTTTAATCTGCAAAAACCGGCGGATTTTCACAGTCCTTCTATGAGTGTCAGTGACATCGTTGCGATCAAGCAGGATGGTAAGGTATCCTGTCATTACTGTGACAGTGTTGGTTTTACCCAGATCCCCGGATTCCTGCCGGAAAATCCGCTGAAAAATGCGGAGATGGCCGTGGAGGACGATTACGGCATGATCGACGGTATCATCAACAATGGCGCAAAAGAGCCTACGGTGGCAGAGCTGGAACAGCAGGCCCGCAGCGGTCAGCCCATTTCCCTGATGGATCTGGCTGCCGCTGCCCATCGGGAGGAACGGGAAAAGAAAAAGTCCGTCATGGAGCAGCTGAAAAGCCAGCCCAAGGCAGAACACAAAAAGACAGCGCCCAAAAAGAGTGCGGAAAGGGAGATTTGATATGGGAAACTTTACTTTTGAGGAAATGAACCTGATGTGCATTTACAATACCGGCAGCCGCACCGGACTGATCGACAGCCTGCGTGAGATGCGCGGCGAGCTGGCCCCGGAGGAAACCGAGCTGCGGGAGTTGACAGACAGCGCACTGGGCAAGCTCCAGGCCATGAGTGATGCCGAGTTTGCCCAGCTGGAGCTGTATCCGGATTTTGAACAGTAAACACCATAATCGCAGGGATGGGGTGGCAATATGCCACCCCACCTCTTTACCCCAAAACTGAAAGGAGCACAGAACACTATGCCAACCAAAGCTGAACTATATGCACAGATGGCGGAAAAGGTGGCAACGCAGCTCACGGGGAGCTGGCAGGAATGGGCAGGGTTTCTCACTACTGCTTCCCGCCTTTACAAGTACCCGTTCCATGAGCAGTTGATGATCTACGCCCAGCGTCCGGACGCTACCGCCTGTGCAGAGTACGATTTGTGGAATGAAAAGATGGGCCGGTATGTAAGGCGCGGCTCCAAGGGAATCGCTCTGGTGGACGATTCCGGGGACAGGCCCCGCCTGCGCTATGTTTTTGATATTTCCGACACCGGAACCCGTGAACATTCCCGCACTCCCTGGCTGTGGCAGCTGGAGGAGCGCCATTTGGATTCGGTGCAGGCCATGCTTGAGCGCACCTATGATGTTTCCGGTGATGACCTTGCCGGACAGCTCACCGAGGTAGCCGGAAAACTGGCTGAGGAATACTGGACGGAGCATCAGCAGGACTTCTTCTATATCGTTGACGGTTCCTTTTTGGAGGAATATGATGAGTTTAACATCGGAGTACAGTTCAAGGCAGCAGCCACCGTCAGTATCACTTACGCTTTGATGTCCCGCTGCGGACTGGAGCCGGAACGCTACTTCGACCACGAAGATTTCATGGCAATCTTTGATTTCAACACCCCGTCCACCATCGGGGCGCTGGGAACAGCGGTCAGCCAGATCAACCAGCAGGTGCTGCGGCAGATCGGCGTTACCGTCCGAAATGCAGAGCGCGAAGCCAACCAAGAAAGGAGCAAACAAGATGAACAATCCCATGACCTATATCCAGAACGGAGACTATCTGATTCCCGACCTGAAGCTGAGCCAGCAGCCGGAGAAACCCCTGGGCAAGTACGGCAGGATGAGGAAAACCTACCTGAAGGAACATCGTCCCATCCTCTACAACCAGATGTTGCTGAGCGAGAAGCTGTACCCGCACCTTCTGGAGATCGACGAGACCGCCCAGAGCAGACTGGAGCAGATGATGCCCCAGCTGGCGAAGGAAGCGGGAGCCACCGAGGAACTGAAAGCCAGCGATCCCATGAAGTGGGTGGGGCTGATGAACACCTGCAAAGCCCAGGCGGAGGAGATCCTGATGGCGGAGCTTATCAACAGCTGACCCTAAACCTGTTCCTCTCCGAAGCGGAACAGATCCAATCCATAGATGAAGCAGAGAATGTAGCGCATACATCCTCTGCTTTTTCTTTTGCCCAAAATGACATCGACCATGTGCTGCGTTTGGGCGGCAATACAGACCGTCAAAGGGAGCGTGTGGTTGCAGCCTTTGAAAAGCAGAAAACCACCGCTGAGATTGCCGAGATACTGAAAACGCTGTACCACGGCGGCAATGGCCTTGGCAGTGTGAGCGCATGGTATGCCGAGGATGGTATCCATCTTTCCCATGGGAAGTCTGTCCGTTATGACAGGTCTGCCCAGGTCATTTCCTGGGAGAGCGCCGCAGAGCGTATCGGGGAGCTTTTGGAGAGCGGCCAGTTTGCCTCCAATGTGGAGCTTGCAGAAGCGGCAGGCTATGAACGCTTCCTCCTTTCAGAAAAGCTCTGGTATCTGTACCACGATTTCAGCGAGGAAGCCAGAGAAGCCGGATATTTGTCCTGCCTGTCAGAGATCAAAGGCAATGGTTTCCCGGAGGAGACCCGCCGCCTGACGGAGCAGCTGAGTGACCCGGCTTTCCGCCAGACCCTCAAGGAAGAATACGCCGCCTTCTGGACTGCCTATCAGCAGGACCGTGACCTGTTGCGTTTTCGCTATCATAGACCGAGGGAAATCTGGGAGAACCTGAAGGACCTTGACCTGCCCCGCAGGACCTTTTCTTCAGAGCTTTCCCAAGTGCCAACCGTCCAGCACTTTATTACCGAGGATGAGATCGACGCCGCCATGACCGGCGGAAGCAGTTTCGCCGGAGGAAAAGGCCGTATCTATGCGTTCTTCATGGAAAACCATACGGATAAGGAGAAAGTAAGATTCCTCAAAGATGAGTATGGCATTGGCGGACGCTCTCATGCCTTGTCCGGCGCAACACACAGCGGCGAAGATCACGATGGGAAAGGACTGCACTATAAAAAGCAGGACTGCCCGGATGTTCACTTGAACTGGGAAAAGGTTGCCAAGCGCATTACCTCACTTGTCCAGAAAGACCGCTATCTTACCGAACAGGAACAGGCGCAGTATGACAAAATCCAGTCTGAACAGGAACTGGCCGAAGAAGATGCCATTCAAGCCCAGCAGCCGGAGATGGAGGAAGAAACGCCAAAGCCTACCCTTCGGGAGCAGTTTGAGCAGTATAAGCCTGTGGTGACTGCCGCCATTTCCGAGGATGCCGCATACCGCAATGCCTGCGGGCATTCTGACCGTGAAAATGCTGTCATCGAGGGCAATGCCGCTGTGCGCCGTGCAGTCCTTGGTTCTAAGGATATGGAGCTGATCCGACTCTATTCGGATGTGCCGGAGTTCCGTCAGCGTTTACACCGGGAAGTGATCGACGAGACCTATCCAAAGCTCCATGAGCTTCTGCGCCCTCTTTCTCAGGAAGATATTGATACTGCCCTTTGTGCATGGAACGGCAATATCGAGAGTAAACACGCTGTTGTCCGCTATATGAAAGACCATGCAAGAGAAAAAGATACCGCCGCATGGCTGGCTCAGGAATACGGCGGCAGTAACAGCAACAGCCTGTTCGTTGTCCGTGCCGGCAGCCCGGAGGAAACGCAGCTGCCCTGGCCGAAGGTACAGCGCAGGCTTGCCCAGCTCATTCAGGAGGACCGGTTCTATACCGAAGAAGAACAGGACCGTTTTGACAACATCGACCCCATCGCCATCCGGGAAGCCCTGGAGGAAAGAGGGATTGTCAACGGACAGGTGGCAGACCCGGAAAAACTGGACAATGCCCCGTTTATCCAACAGGTGATGTCAGATGCAGAGCAGATCGCAGATGCCGAGACAGAGCAGACTTCCGAAGTTTCCATTTCCGATGAGGAATATGATGCAGTTCGCAGTCCAATTCCGCAAAAGACTTCTTACGACCCCGCCGCCCCGGTTTATGCCGTGGGCGATACCGTGTATATCGAGGATGACGCCTATCAGATCACCGAGCTGCGGGAGGACACCGTACAGCTTCTGCCCACCGGGATGGTATATCCCATCTACCGGGCAGAGCGCAAAGAACAGTTCGAGCAGCTGCTTCGGGCAGACCGCCGCAATGCTTACTATACCGAGTTTCTTCCTATTGACCCGGACAAGGCAGATCAGGACTTGCGGGATGTATTGGCTCATGGACTGATGGATGAAGCGGATAAAAAGCAGATTTCCACGCTGCTGCAATCCGGCAGGAGCAACAGCGAGATCGCCTACTGGCTGAGCAGAGCCTATTCCGGTGAGATCGAGACACTGAATCTGGAGACCGGCGATATTGCCGATTACCGTACCACGGCACAGGGCATAGAACTGGAAGTCATGGATGCAGAGGAAAAGCGTCTGGCTGTGCTGTATTTCCGCTGGGATGAGGTTGCGCCTTTGCTGCGCGGGATGTATGCCCGTCAGCTGGATGGCTTTGGACAAGAACAGCCCCAACCGTCTGCCGAATCCCCAGCCTTTCATTCCGAGACCGTGGCCGTCTATCCGGGCGATAAGAACCATCTACCTTATGATGTGGTGGTGGAACGGCTGCATATTGAGGAGCCGGAGCCGCCAGCCCCTGTAACAGAGCCGG
>OGUK01001148.1_pt1 | contig 18128 bp, 18 predicted proteins | sample 1553151 | NCBI WGS metagenome assembly OGUK01 (sample SAMEA2580208, study PRJEB22360) | human gut metagenome | biome: human gut; feature: human-associated habitat; material: faeces | place: Denmark | collected 2008/2010
GGCGATGGGGTAGACCTTCTTCACGGCGTCGACCAGCTTGCGGTAACGGCGCAGGTCGACGGGGCGGCTGAACACGTAGACCGGCAGGATGTGTACCAACGGTACCGAGTCGCCTTTTTCCACCGCCCATTCCTGATGCCAGAAACCGCGGCCTCCCTGCGCACGCACCCCGGGGGACACGGCGGCCAGCATTACCAGAATCAGGAGCCACTTTTTCATCTCGGTGAAAATCGTTATCTTTGCGAACGGCGGACTTTCGCGGGGCAGGCCGTGCCTTGTGCATTGCCCGCGGGTTTGCCTTTGAGCCCGGTTTGCATTATCTTTGCCGCGGACAAACCCGGCGGCGGTTCCGGAGCCCTCCTCCGTACGCAGCCTGCACGGCCACTGCAAAAGTAATTATTTATCGGATAAACGTATAAAGCGAATTGGATATTATGCTGGAAAAAGGATTGTCGGCCCAGAGCCGGACGACGGTGACGGCCGGAAATACCGCCGCGACGATGGGGTCGGGCGACCTCGAGGTTTTCGCCACGCCTTCGATGGTGGCACTTATGGAGCATGCCGCCATGACGGCCGTAGCCGCGGCGCTCCCCGCGGGGGCTACGACCGTAGGGGCGGAGATGAACGTCACGCACATCAAGCCTTCGGGGTTGGGTGCCGAAATCACCGCCACGGCCGTGTTGACCGGTGTCGAGGGGCGCAAGCTGACCTTCAACGTCGGCGCCCGCGATGCCGAAGGGATGATCGGTGAGGGCGTACACATCCGCTACGTCGTGGATCGTGAGAAATTCATGGCCAAAGTCCGCTGACGTAGGTGGGGGACACCCGGCCTGCTGACGGGGTTTTACGCAAAACGCAACGGGCGCGGAAGCATTGCCGCCGCACCCGTTATTCCGTTTCCCGCTGTCGGTCAGAGCCCGACCAGCAGGTGTTCGGCCAGGATCACCAGGATGCCCGACGCATAGCCTGCGAAGGCCAGCCAGGTGATCTTCTTGAAATACCATCCGAAATTGATCTTTTCGAGCCCCATCGCCACCACGCCGGCCGCCGAGCCGATGATCAGCAGGCTTCCGCCCACCCCGGCGCAGTAGGTCAGCAGGTGCCAGAACAGGCCGTCCTGTACGAACGACTGCATGTAGGCGGGGTCGGCGCTCGCGGCCACCGCCGCCGTGTCCATCACGGGGTACATACCCATGCAGGCGGCGACCAGCGGCACGTTGTCGATCACCGATGACAGTACGCCGATGACACCCGCTATGGTGAACACTTCGTGTACCTGCTTGTCGAGCCAGTTCGCCACGTCGGTCAGCACGCCTGCGGTTTGCAGCGCCGCCACCGACATCAGGATTCCCAGGAAGAAGAGGATCGTCGGCATGTCGATATGCTTGAGCACCTTCGTCACGCGGCATTTGATCGACTCCTCGATGCCGCGCTTGCGGTCGTAGATGATCTCCGTCAGCACCCACATCACACCCAGCGAAACCATCATACCCATGTAGGGCGGCAGGTGCGTGATGCCCTTGAATACCGGTACGAACAGCAGGCTCAATACGCCCGTGATGAGGATGAATTTGCTCAGGCGCGGGCCCACGCCCACGGGCAGTTCCGCTTCGAACGTACTCTCGTCCACCGGGGCCGTATCCTCGTTGCGGACATACCGGGTGGCGATCGCCGTCGGGATGATGACCGAGACGATGCACGGCACGAAGAGCGTCCCCATCAGCGCTGCCGAGGTGACGTTGCCCCGCATCCACAGCATGATCGTCGTCACGTCGCCGATCGGTGACCAGGCGCCGCCGCTGTTGGCCGCGATGACGATCAGGCTGGCGTAGATCCAGCGCTCCTTCTGGTCGGCGATGATCCTCCGCAGGAGCATCACCATGATGATCGTGGTGGTCATGTTGTCCAGCGCCGCCGACATGAAGAAGGTGATCAGAGCCAGCAGCCACATCAGCTTGTGCTTGTTGCGGGTCTTGATGTGGTCGGTGATGACGTTGAAACCGCCGTGCGAGTCGATCAGGTCGACGATCGTCATGGCGCCGATCAGGAACACCAGTATTTCGCACGTGTCGCCCAGGTGGTCGACCATGTCGTGGCCAATGTTCGCGTCGTGGCCCAAGAGGCTGAAGATCGTCCAGATGGCGCCGCACATCAGCAGTGCGATGGCCGATTTGTCGACCTTAACTTTGTGCTCCAGCGCGATGAAGGCGTAGCCCACCACGAAGAGCAGGATCATTGTCAGGATCATACCGTATCGTATTTTTCGTTTTTGTTTCAGCAGGGCGCCTGCCGGCCCGTTGTCCGGCTTGTCGGCTCCATGCGTGCAAAAGTAATGAAATTCTTTCTTGCACACCTGCAAGAGTCGGGCATTTTTCCGTTTCCCGATTGTAAATTACGATTTTTTGCTTATCTTTGTCCCGCTTTCGAGCAACGGATTGAGCTGTGGTGTAATGGTAACACAGCAGATTTTGGTTCTGTCGTTCCAGGTTCGAGTCCTGGCAGCTCAACGAAATTAAGGCAAATTCCCCGCAATCATCATATTGCGGGGAATTTGCTGTTTTACCGGTTCCCGTATTTGTCTTTTATGCAGGCCAGATATTGATTTGTCATCGAAGGGCGGGATTTCTCCGGAATGAAGATATCGTGTATGATCCCTCGTTCATCTATTATGCAGTAATACGGGATCAGCCTTTCATCCAGATCGAGTACTTTTTTTACGTTCAACATCCGGAATCCCCATGGATTTACCACAGGCCCCTGACGTCTCATCTCCTGGATATTGTCATAGCGGGCAAGGAATACGACTGGAATATTCGAGCCTTCCAACTCCCTTGCGAGTTTATCCGCGCCGAATGAGATGCATTCGCCGCAGGCACGGTCGCAATAGCGGAATACCAGCGTCGGCTGGCGGACGATTGCCATGAGCGGGCAACGGATTCCTGCGGAATCTTCGGCCTCGCAGTCCCCGACCGATAATCCGCCGTAACGGTAGTTTACATTCAGATTCGTGGCCGTGCAGTCTGCAATGTATTGGGACATGGTTAATTTGTCGATTATCCGGTCTTTCAATAGGATCTCTTCCTGCAGCCTGAAAACCCGCACCAACAATACCGCGTCGACGATGAAAAGAAGGGATAACAGACCGTAGGTCAATATTCTGTCCCATTTCATAGGCCGGGTTCCTTGAGCGTATAGAAAATCAGCACGGGATTGGCATCTTCGCCGATACCCTTCAACACCGGGTTGTCCGTTCCGTCCCGCTGGTATACCATCGGGACTACGTAGGCGGGTACATGTGCGATGAACTGATCCTTCCAAGAGCCCAAAATTCCGACGAAAGCCATTTCAGCCAGTGCCATATCTCCTGCCCTCGGGGTATTCTTCAGGAAATAGACTTTCCCGCTCGTTTTTGAATAGCAATATCTGTCGTTTTTCATATTCGGCGGTATCGAGATATCCACGAACATGAATTCTTCTCCGGGTGTAAAATTACCCCAAAAAACAGGTGCCTCTGTTCCTAACTTTTGGACTTGTTCGTCGGTAAGCTCCTCTGTCGGCAGTACGGGGCCCAACGCGGACTTATCCACATAATAAAGCGGCTTTAGGCTATGACCGTCGAGTCGGTAAATCGTATCGTTAAGTTTGGGATTTATCAAGAACTCGTCTCCGCTTTGTTTTACAATAGGTTCCGTATAGCCGATCTTACGATTTACAGCACGATTTGTCAGTGCACTGGCCTTGATCTGGAACTTATTGTCCGTAAAAAAGAGCAGCCGGTCGGCATCCTTGCGTTCTTTGGAAGGGGGATCGTGCCGGACATAGGCATCCGTAAAACAGAGTATTTCGTCTTTGTCCAGGTATTCCATCCCCGTAAACCGGAAAGGAATTGGGGTCGAGTTGACAAACCGGCCGTCGAGATCGTAAAACAAGACCTTGTTTCCCCTTGCATCGAGTATAGCCAATTGCGGCTTCTCTCCCGGAGTCAGCGTCACATGGTCTATATGGTAGTATTCCTGCGGCCCGCGACCGAGCCTGTATATTTCAGCACAGGGGTTACCGTTGAGGTCGAAAATAAAAACGGTTTGCGCCCTCTCCTTGTCCACAACGACGATCCGGTCGTCGGTCACCAGCAGCTGGTCTATATTGCCCACGGGTTGCCGGGTTGTCCCCAGCGGCACATACCGGTAATCGGCGATAAAATCGGCAGGCGTGGCTTCGGTCTCCTTGGTCAATAGAAGCCGGGTCATACCCTCGGTGTCCTGTGTCCTGTCCTGCCGGGTTCCGCATCCGAAACATAACCCAGCCAACAAAATTAAAACAATAGGCAGTCTATACATGGAGTGTGGTCGTTTTTATTTCATAATTCTATTACGAGCAAGGATTCTTGGCGCTACATGGCGATGAATCTTCATGTGCGCAATACGTACCATATCCTTTATATGTAGTTGTTACTATTGTTCCAGAGGCAAAATCATAATGATATTGAGGGCAATCTAAATCATATGGCTTTTCCGGCCCATATTTCAATAAAACACTACCTTCGCCGCCGCCGATTCCGCCGGTTCCCCCTTCATCTTGAGTTAAGGCTTTTACGTTGACATCCAGCAGGGATTTAATGGGAGAGGTCAGTGACACGACCAGCGACGTAGTCGCAAAGATGGCGACAGCAATAGCCATCAAGATTTTAAAAGATTTCATAAAGTGGGTTGTTTTTAGGGTGTATATTCTATTGCAAATTAAATTAAAAATAAATAATTGTCCAAATATTATTCGAAATAAATATTTATATTTTATAAATATGCGCTTTGTTGCTTTTTGTGTTGAAATATTTTGCTTTATTTAGTTTTGTTTTTAAATTTGTTAGTCTAATGCGCAATGATTCCTATGCTGATCCGAAGAATCGGAGTGTCGCTTGCTGAATCGAGTCCAGTTGCGTAATATATAATAGGGAAAGGGGACTTGTCGAGTCCCCTTTCCCGTTTTACCGCCACAGCACCGGGCCGGTTTGGCGGTTACTTTTGCTCCTTGCCGTCCTGAACGGCAGCGGTTCCGGCCGTGGGCGCCGTCTGTTTGTCGTCCCCGTTGTTGTCGCCGCAATGCGTTGCGGCATCGAGCATTCCGGCCAGGAGATCCATGGTCTCCGTGTTTTCCGCTTCTGCGGTGTCGGCGTGTACGCCGTTTTTCATGTTGTCCATAATCGTTGCGGGTTTAACGGATTTTCTTGTGCGAGATGGCCGCGGCAATCCATAGCAGCACCACGGCGCCGATGACCGATGTGGCCAGGCTGCCCAGCGTGCCTGCCGGAACCAGCCCGAAGAACGAGAAGAGCCAGCCGCCGAGTACGCCGCCTATGAGCCCTACGACGAGGTTGACGATGAGCCCCGAGCCGTTGCCTTTGACAATGAGGTTGGCGATCCATCCGGAAGCCAGGCCGAGCAGGAGATACCATACGAAATACATAGTGTTTCTGTTTTGATCTGCTGCTCCGTGTGCAAAATCCGTTCCCGAACGGTCGCTGCGTCGGTTCAGAGCGCCTGCCTGAGGGCTTTGGCCAGCTGGTCGGGGCACGAAGTGCCCTTGCCGCGGCAGTCGATGCCTTCCAGCCGGGCTATCGCGTCGGCGGCTTTCATGCCGCGCACGAGCGCCGCTATGCCCTGCGTGTTGCCGTGGCAGCCGCCCGTGAACGTCACATTGCGGATGATGCCGTCTTCCAGTTCGATGTCGATCTGCCGGGAGCAGGTGCCGAGGGTAGGGTAGGATATGTGTCGGGTCATGTGTATGCGTTGAAGAATCCGGATGCAAATATAACGATAAAACCGGTTGCATTTGCTGCCTTGTTTGCGCGTTCAGGATTTTTTGTCCCGAATTTTCTGGGGAACGCCTTGCCGGCCGGCTGCGGATTTGGGCCAAAATCCCCGCAGGATCGTTTGCAGACATACGGACATAAAAAAACATTGCCGAGAAAGAGGTAATCTGTAAGAGGCGCTTAGAAATTCCCCCCCCCCTCGACAATGTTGTTGGGACTGTGCCCGGGTTTTCCGGACAGGTATGCAAATGTAAAATAAAATATTTGAACCTGCAAATAAAAAAGCTGCAAATTTTTGCAGCTTTTTTCATATCTGAAAGCGGTTTTTACTGGCGCTGAAGGTCGCTGTTGTCGGCTACGACCATGTTCTTGTCGATGCGCAGCGTGACGTTGCCGTCCACCTCGATCAGCAGGGTTGTCTCCTTGATCTCTTTCACCGTGCCGTAAATGCCGCCGGCGGTAATTACCTTGTCACCTTTTTTCAGGCCTTCGCGGAATGCCTGCATCTGCTTGCGGCGCTTGGATTCGGGGCGCCACATGAAGAGCCATAAAACCAGCACCATGAGGCCGATCATAATGATGAAACTGTACTGCTGCATGAAACCCGGCTGGGGCTCTACGGTCGGTACCTGAAGAAAATTAATCATACGTCGTTATGTTTTAAGTGTTTATTTCCGTTAACGGAACAAATATACGAAATATTGTCGAATACACAAATGTTTATTCCACTTCGGCCTCGATGAACAGCCTCAGGGGTTTCCGCCCGCCGGCGAATGCGATGTCCAGCGTTTTGAGCTGCCAGCCCCATTCGCCTCGCGCATCGAAGGTGAGCGATACCTGCTGCGCATCGCCCGGCGTAATGGGCTGTGCGTCATATCCGAGCGTCGTGCACCCGCAACTGCGGTCGTATCGGGTGATGGCTACGGGCTTCGATGCCCGGTTTTCGATCCAGAGCCTGAGCACGGCCACCTCCCCCGAGTGCATGCGTCCGAAACGCACGGTATCCGTGCCGCCCGTGTCGAGGATCGTGTCCGTGACGGCGATAATCCGGCCTTTCCGCCCGGTCTCGCCCGTGCGTGCCTGCCGGGTGCCGCATGCCGCGGTCGTCACGGCCAGCGCCAGCAACAACAACCCGCGCAGCATCGGGACTCAGATAAGGCCGCGGCCGGCTTTCCTGATGCGGCCTTCGGCGGTGAGCGATTCGACGATCTTGTCCAGCACGCCGTTGATGAAGGTGCTGCTGCCGGGGGTCGAGTAGTATTTCGAAATCTCGATGTACTCGTCGAGCGTCACCTTGACGGGAATCGACGGGAACGAGGTCAGTTCGGCCATGGCCGTGCCGATGATCAGGTTGTCCATGAACACGATGCGTTCCACGTCCCAGTTGGCGGTGAACTTTTCGATGTAATCCTGGTAGGCATCGTAGTTGACCAGCGATTTTTCGAAAAGCGTCTTCACGAATTCGGGGTCTTCGTCGCTCTTGAACTTCGAGGGGACTTTCAGCTCGGTGTGCGACGGTTTCAGGCCCGAGAGCGAACGCAGGATCATCATCACGATGTAAGGCAGGTCGTCGCTCCAGAGGATCGACATCTCTTCCAGCTCGGTTTCCAGCGCCTCGCAGCTCTGCAGCTCCTTGAAGAAATCTTCGAGCAGCTTGCGGTCGTCGGCGAACGAGCGCTCCTCGCGCAGCATGTAATCCTTGAAATAGTCGCTTTCCGAGAGCTGTGTATAGAGCGTACGGATCAGCTCCGGATGGCGGCCCCAGCCCAGCTTGCGGGCGGCGATATGGTCGTTCACGGCATCGCTGTTGGCGATGACGCGGATCACCTGGTTGTCTACGAACTTGGTATTGGGGTTGAGGTCTTCGTATGTCGGCAGTTTTTTCTGTTTGGCCAGTTCCTGCCGCTGTTCGGCGTAGCGCGTCAGTTCCACGGGGAGGGTCAGGATCTGGAAATAGAGGTCGTAGGCCTTGTCGACGGACGCCATCAGCGTTTTTTCCGATGCCATCATGTTGTCGGCGCCCGATTTGAGGTGGGCGAACAGTGCCTTGACGACCTTTATACGGAGTAATCTTCTGCTCAACATATCTGTTTAGAACGGTTTTTTCGGCCGCAAAGATAGGAAAAATTTTTCCGGAAAGAAAGAATTATTGTCTATCTTTGCAGCCGTATGGAACAAATCGAAGAAAAAGAAATCCGGCCGTACGATGTGATCGTCATCGGGGCTGGGGCAGCGGGCATGATGGCCGCAGGTACGGCGGCGCGCGACGGCAAGCGTGTGCTGCTGATCGAAAAGATGGACAAGTCGGGCCGTAAAGTCCGTATCACGGGCAAAGGGCGCTGCAACGTCACCAACGCCCGCCCGGCCGAGGAGTTTGCCGCGCAGGTGCGTACCAATGCGGAATTTCTCGGACAGGCTTTCGCCGAGTTCAATAACCGCGCCGCCATCCGTTTCTTCGAAAAGGCCGGGGTGAAGCTCGACATCGAACGCGGCGAGCGCGTCTTTCCCAAGAGCGGCAAGGCGTGGGACATCGCCAATGCGCTGTTGGAATATTGCTACGAGAACGGCGTGAAGATCATTTATAATACGCGCGTGACGGAGATCATGACCCTGGGTGATAAGGTCTTCGGCGTCCGCTATATCAACAGGCGCGGTTTCGAACGCAAGGAGGAATGCCCGCAGGTGATCGTCGCCACGGGTGGCGTTTCCTATCCCGCCACGGGTTCCACGGGCGACGGCTACACCTTTGCGGCCGACCTGGGACATACCGTCGAACCGGTGCGCCCTTCGCTGACGCCGCTCGTTTCGTCGCATCCGCAGATCGGCTACCTCGACGGTCTGTTGCTGAAAAATATCAGGGCCGTGCTCTATGTCGACGACGAACCCGTGCGCGAGGAGTTCGGTGAACTGGGCTTCTCCGAGCGCGGCATCGAGGGTGCCGTGGCGCTGCGCATGAGCCGCGATGCGGTCGATGCGCTGATCGACGAACGCCGCGTCAAACTGGTCGTCGACCTGAAACCCGCACTGACCGAAGAGGTACTGCGCGAACGTATCGCCCGCGAGATAGCCGGGATGGAGCCGACGGAGTTCTTCGCCGAGTTGCTGCGCAAGCTGGTGCCCAAGCCGCTCGTGATGACTTTGGTGCACGAACTCGGTGTCAACGGAAAGAATTACATCGGCAAGCTCACCGAAGAGGAGATAACCCGTCTTATCAAGACGCTCAAGGGATTCACGTTCCCCATCACGGACTATGCGCCGTTCGAATACGCCATCGTGACGGCCGGGGGTGTTTCCTGCGCCGAAGTCAACCCCTATACCATGGAATCGCTGAAGATCCGGGGGCTCTATTTCGCGGGCGAAGTGCTCGACCTCGATGCCAATACGGGCGGTTACAACCTCCAGATCGCCTTTTCGACGGGGCGCCTTGCGGGGCTGTTGAAAAAATAACGGTTATGGGGATCGGCGGCCATAAACTCGGTTTGAAATTTTACGGGCGGGTCACTGAGCTGCGTAACAGGCTCTCCCGGGCCCGTTTCTTCCGTGGGCACGGCGTGCATTCGCCTTTCGTATACGACGTCGTGCGCCATGTCTTCATGCGCGATACGCTGCTTCCCGGCGACCGGGCGTTGTTCCGTGAACTGCTCGCGGCCGGGGTGCCCGAACGCCGCGCCGTGCAGCTGCAAAACCTGGCGATTCATTGCGGCTACGCCACTTTTGGCCTGAATCGTGCGGATGCGGAGTTCTGCATAGCGACGCGCAGCCTGTCCCGGACGGAGACGCTCGCGCTGGTCGGTGATGCGGCTGCCGCCGGGAATACGGTGGCGGTCATGTCCCCCTACGACGGGCGTGAACGCCGGGCCATGTGTCTGCAAATCGTCGCGGCGCACCGTTCGACGACGGTGGACAACCGCGGTTACCTGCTGGTTTTCAATAATAATTTGCCGAAACAACATTTCAGGATATGAAAGTATACACGAAAAAAGGCGATAAGGGAACGACCTCCCTTGTCGGCGGCGAACGGGTTTTCAAGACCGACGAACGGGTCGAGGCTTACGGCACGGTGGATGAATTGGCAGCCTTTGCGGCTTTGCTCTGCGACAACATGCGTGCGGAAGCTGCGCTGTCGCCCTATGTCGACGACCTGAACCGTATCCTGTCACGCCTGATGACCGTCGAGGCATTGCTGGCGTGCGGGAAAACGGGATGCGGGAAGGTCGCGCCGCTGGCTCCCGAGGCCGTCACCTGGCTCGAAGGCCGTATCGACGCGATGCAGGACGCGCTCAAACCGATCGACAAATTCACGATCCCGGGCGGCAATGCCGTCGTTTCGATGTGCCACGTGTGCCGTACGGTCTGCCGGCGTGCCGAGCGTGCCGCGTTGCGTGCCGATGAAAAATACGGCACGGATGCCATCGTGCTGATGTGGCTGAACCGCCTTTCCGACTATTTCTACCTGCTCGGGCGCACGCTCACAGAGCATTACGGCGTCGAGGAGACCTTGTGGATTCCATAAAGCTTTGTATTCCAGCTTATTGATGCGTGCGCATGGATGTTTTGTAATTTTTTCTTTGTTTTTCTCGTTTTTTTTATACTTTTGCAAATCAGTGATAGCGGAATAGCGATTGTCGCCTGATGTTAATCCGCTGATATTTGGGAACTTAAAAACTTGGAACTATGTACTGGACACTTGAATTGGCATCGAAGCTGGAAGATGCTCCCTGGCCCGCTACGAAAGATGAACTGATTGACTATGCCGTGCGTTCGGGTGCGCCTCTCGAAGTGCTCGAAAATCTGCAGGAAATAGAGGACGAGGGTGAGATTTACGAATCTATCGAAGATATTTGGCCCGACTACCCGTCGAAAGACGATTTCTTCTTTAACGAGGAGGAGTATTAGCCTCGTTTTGGAGGTAAATACCTATGAATACTACGGCAAATAACTACCTAATGCGATTTTCGAGTCGCATTTTTTACGTTAAAATGTCCGGTTGGATTAATAATTTTCCACAAACTGTTTAGACTCGTAAGTCTATCCACGTAAAAGGATATGGCTGCCAGTAATGTTTTCATCAACTATTTTCGAAAAACTACCTTTAAGCGGAATATCATGAATAATATTGAATTTTCACCACTTGTCGATCTATTGTCTAATCCTAATTTTGTGTTTTTTGTTGCGGATTATTTATACACCCATGATAAAAGTTCGTATCCGTTACGGTCTGAATTCGATGCCGAGAGATTATTTTGTATAACAGAGATAATAGACACTCGCAAATTTAGAGCGATTAGTTTTACCAACAAAGAGAAGGTTTTCGATTACAGCGATGATCGTTCTGCCGAATTTGATTTTTATTTTCAAATCCCATCTGCCTGCAAAAAGGCTTTAGGTATTGGAGAGTAATTTTTTTTTGATAATCCGCTTCGGATGCTCTCCGGTTATTTCTCTGCCACGTAAAACAGGTCGAAACAGTCGTCCGACACCGGGCAGATGCGGTAATCCTCCATCCGGATCGAGGACGTGAGGTCGGTATTTGCCTTCAGCAGCTTCCGGCGGTTGATCCGGTTCAGGATGTCGTAGGGTAGCTGGAGCAGGCGGCGGGGCAGGCGGTGCTGGAGATCCAGGATGTCGAAGCGCGTGATGCGTGCCACGCTGCGGCGGTTTTGTTCGTAGTAGGCCATGACTTTCCCGTTGCCTGCGACTCCGAGGGCTTCGACCGAGCGGAATTCATGCTCCAACAGGTTTTGCAGCTGTTCCGCTGTATATTCCCGTACATGCCATGGGTTGCGGGTGAGCGACATCGGTGCATTGGGGGTCGTCACGATGAACTTGCCGCCCGGTTTAAGTACCCGTTTCACTTCGCGCACCAATTCGACGTCCTGCTTCACATGCTCGATCACCTGGAACGAGATCACGAAATCGAAACTGTTGGCCGCGAATGCCAGCGGCGGCACTACGGCCTGGTGGAATTCGACATGCGGATGCCGCGTAAGCTCCGCTGCCGGGGCGAATTTGTCCACCGTGATGAAACTCCGTGCATGGGGAGCCACCACCTCGATGCCGTAACCCGCTCCCGTGCCGATCTCCAATACGTCGCCGCCGATGCGCTGCGCCGCGGCATGGTAAGCCAGCAGCGACCGCTGGAAGACGAAATTGTCGGACATCTCGCGCGAAACCCGTTCCGCCGTGTTCATTTTACCCATTATTGCCATTTGACTTTTATCCCGTCTTCGCCCACTTCGACCGCGCCGCGTTTCATCAGCACGCCCAGCGAGCGTTTGAAGACCTTTTTGCTCATCTCCGTAAGGCGTTTCACCTCCTCCGGGGAACTGTCGTCGTTCAACGGCAAGTGCCCGCCGTTGCCGATCACCAGTTGCAGCAAAACCTCTGCCGAATCCTTGACCTGCGCATATCCTTCCTGTTGGAGGCTTACGTCGATGCGGTTGTCCTCGGTGATTTTGCGGACGTAGCCCTTCATGCGGTCGCCGATGGCTACGGGGCGGAATACCTGGTTGCGGTAGAGCATACCCCAGTGGCGGTTGTTGACGATTACGCGGTAGCCGATCGGGCTTTCCGAGGCGACCAGCAGGTCTACCTCCTGGCGCGGTTCCACCGTGACCAGGTCGTTGTTGATGAAGCCCTTGAGCTTGGTGGTCGCCACGCAGCGCCCCGTAATGCTGTCTTCATAGAGGTATACGATGTAGCTCCGTCCCGCGAGGATGCCGCCCTGCTGGTTGCGGTTGGGCAGGAAGAGGTCTTTGCCATGCAATCCCCAGTCGAGGAATGCCCCGTGCACGGTCTTGTCCACCACGCGCAGGTAACCCGCCTCCCCGGCGCGGAGCAGCGGCGTTTCGGTAGTCGCAACGAGGCGGTCTTCCGAGTCGTGGTAAACGAAAACCTCCTTTTCGTCGCCGGGTTTGTCGGTGAGGGAGATATAACGGTTGGGCAGCAGAACCTCGTTCTGCTCCTCGTCCGTGAGGTATAATCCGTAGTCCGAAACACGGCTTACGGTAAGTTTCTGGGTGCGTCCTGCTCTGAGCATATCGTTATTGCGGAATTGACCGCCTGCAAAAGTACGTTTATTTTCGCGGGATTGCAACTTTCCCGGCCAAGTTCCGCGGTGCGGGAGCGGCCGCATCCCTTTTCGGGAGTCAGTGGGATCGGGCAGCACCGATCCGTACTCCCCGTTCGTGCCGACTTTTGGGCGTTTGCGGAAAAAAGCGTAACTTTCGAAAACGAACCTTAACCTTCCTGCTATGAAAATCCGTGGATTTTTCGCGCTCCTGTTGACCGGCCTGCTCGCCGTCGTTGCGGCCTTTGCCGGGCAGCCCGTCGCCGAGCTGTACGACAAGGCCGAGTACCGCATCGCCATGCGCGACAGCGTAGCCCTCTACACGGCGGTCTATACGCCCAAGGCGCCCGGCGAAGCCCCCGTCATCATTTTTCGTACGCCTTACGGCTGCGGGCCCTATGGTGCCGGACGCTTCCCGCAGGGGTTTGAGAAAGGCTATCTGCGCAGCTACGTCGACCGCGGCTATATCATCGTCATGCAGGATGTCCGGGGGCGCTATATGAGCGAGGGCGACTTCGAGCATGTCCGGCCCGCCGGCAGCGGTGAGACCGACGAGACGACCGACAGCTACGACACGGTCGACTGGCTGGTCAGGCACATCCCGCACAACAACGGCCGGGTGGGATTCGCCGGGTGTTCCTATCCGGGGTTCTACGCCATGATGGGCGGCCTTTGCGGCCATCCCGCCGTGAAGGCCGTTTCCCCGCAGGCTCCCGTCACCGATTGGTTCATGGGCGACGACGTGCATCACAACGGGGTGTTGATGCTCACCGACTCTTACCGCTTCCTGAGCGGTATGAATACCCCTCCCGGACGTGTTCCGGCCGCGAAAATGCCCTCCATGTCCCGGCAGACCCAGCCCGACGAGCGGACGTTCTTCCTGGAGCATACGGCGCTTGCGGAACTTACCGGGCTGCTGAAACCCAACCCCTTCTGGGAAGAGATGTCCGCGCATCCCGATTACGACGCCTGGTGGCAGGAACGCGACCTGCGCCGTGCCTGTTACAACGTCCAGCCCGCGGTGCTCATCGTCGGCGGGACGTTCGATGCCGAGGACTGCTTCGGGGCGTGGAACCTCTACCGGGCCCTGAACAGGCAGAGCCCTTCGACGCCGTGCCATCTGGTCGTGGGCCCGTGGGCGCATGGGGCGTGGCGTAACGGCGGCCGGACGCTCGGGGCGTTCGATTTCGGCAGCGATGCCTCGTGGGAATATTATATGGAGCATTTCGAGGTGCCGTTCTTCGACCACTACCTCCGTGACGGCAATACGGACGAAGCGGCTCCGTTGCCGGCCGCCGCGGTCTTTTCCTCGGGGGACAACCGCTGGCATACTTTCGACCGCTTTCTGCCGCGCGAGGCCCGGAAACTGACGTTGTACCTCGCCGGCGGCGGCATCCTCGATACCCGGCGCCCGACGGCCAAAACATCCGCAAGTACCTATGTCTCCGATCCTTCCGATCCCGTGCCGTACTGCGAGGTTTCCGGTCTGCGCCGCCCCAAAGAGTATATGGTCGCCGACCAGCGTTTCCTGTCCGGTCGTCCCGACGTGCTGACGTTCGTTTCGGAGCCTCTCGAAGAGGATATGACCCTCGTCGGCCCGGTCGATGCCGACTTGGAGGTGACGCTTTCGACGACCGATGCCGATTTCGTGGTCAAGCTGATCGACCTTTTCCCCGAGGACGATCCGCTGCCGGGCTACCGGATGCTCGTGCGGGGCGACATCATGCGCGGCCGCTATCGCCGCAGTTTCTCGCGCCCCGAGGCGTTTACGCCCGGTGTCCCGGCGCGGGTGCCTTTCCGGATGACGGACATCGCCCATACGTTCCGCGCCGGACACCGCATCATGGTGCAGGTACAAAGCACCTGGTTCCCGCTTGCCGAACGCAATCCCCAGCAGTTCGTCGACGTCTGGAACTGCCGGGCTTCGGATTTCGTGCCCTGCCGGATTTCGCTGCTGCACCAGCGCGACAATGCCTCCTCGGTCACGGTGTGGCGGTTGGGGGCGCATTGAGGCGTACAGGTCGGCGTCGGCCGCCCGTGCCTGTCTCCGTCCGGTCGTTTTGCCTGTCCGCTATTCTCCTATTGACAATCCGCGCCCGGTCGTCAGTGTAAGGCTGTTTGTCTTGCCGGCTGCTTTTTTCCGGCTGCGTCTGGTCGTTCGGGCAGCTCGTCTGGACAGACCGTCGCAGGGCCGTGCGCCTTGGCCGGTTGCGACCGGCTGCCCGCGCCCTGTTTCCCCGCATTGCTTTTCATCGCCGAACCGTACGCACTGCCGCAAGGGTGCCGCCCTGCGTGTCCGTTTTGTATGCCCGGTTCCCTCTGTTGCCGCCCTGCCTTACAAACCTCCATGTTTTTTATTCCCGCAGGTGCGATCTGTAAGAAAATTTTATATATTTGTTTACAAAACGGAGTTTTTCTATGAAAATACGTGTTGCTGTCTGTCAGGTCGACATGGAATGGGAACATACCGCCCGGAACCTGGAACGTCTGGAACCTGTCGTCGCGGCGGCCGATGCTGATATTGCCGTGCTGCCCGAAATGTTTGCCACGGGGTTCAAGCTGTGCCCCGCCCGTGTCGCCGAGCCTGCCGACGGGCTTGTCGCCACGACCATGCGGCGCTGGGCGGCACAATACGGCAAAGCCGTCGTGGGCAGCGTCGTCATCGCCGAAAACGGGGAGTTCCGCAACCGGATGTTTTTCGTGAAACCTTCGGGCGGGGTTGCCTGGTACGACAAGCGGCACCTGTTCCGTCCCGGCGGCGAAGCGCGCGACTATACTCCGGGAAACCGCCGCGTGGTGGTGGAATATATGGGGTTCCGGTTCCTGCTGCTGATCTGCTACGATCTGCGCTTCCCGGTGTGGAGCCGCAACCGGGGCGATTACGATGCCATCCTGTGCAGCGCCTCGTGGGCGGACGACCGCCGTGAGGTGTGGCGTACGCTGCTGCGGGCGCGGGCCATCGAAAACCAGTGCTACCTGGCGGGCGTAAACCGCGTGGGCACGGATCCCGATGCCTCCTATGCGGGCGATTCGGCGCTCGTCGACTTCCGTGGCGCCACGCTGGCCGATGCCGGTGAGCGGGAGCAGACCCTCGTCGCCGAATTCGACTCCGAGGCGCAGGCGGCTTTCAGGGAGGAGTTCCCGGCGTGGATGGATGCCGACGGCTTCGAACTGGAATTCTGATTTCCGAAAAATTTGGTATTGCCCCCGGTATGCGCTATCTTTGTACGATATTCGCGCCGGAGAGCCCGTACACTAAACGGGGCTTCCGGTACGTTTGACTACGATGATGAAAGAAGACACGATCAAAATACTGGGGGCCCGGGTTCACAACCTGAAAAACATAGACCTGGAGATCCCGCGCCGTAAACTGGTAGTCATAACCGGCCTTTCCGGTTCGGGCAAGTCGTCCCTGGCGTTCGACACGATCTATGCCGAGGGACAGCGCCGCTACATGGAGACGCTTTCTACCTATGCCCGCCAGTTCGTGGGGACGATGGAGCGTCCCGATGTCGACAAGATTACGGGCCTGAGCCCCGTGGTCGCCATCGAGCAGAAGACCACCAACAAAAATCCCCGTTCCACGGTGGGTACCGTGACCGAGATCAACGATTTCCTGCGTCTGCTGTACGCGCGCGCGTCGCGCGCCTATTCACCCGTCACGGGCGAGGAGATGGTGCATTATACCGACGAGCAGATCGCCGGGCTCATTATGACGGGCTTCACGGGGCGCAAGATCGCCCTGATGGCTCCCATCGTCAAAGGCCGCAAGGGGCATTACCGCGAACTGTTTGAGTCGCTGGCTAAAAAGGGGTATATCTATGCCCGTATCGACGGCGAGATCCGCGAGATTTCGGCCGGTATGCGCCTTGACCGTTACAAGATACACACCATCGACCTGGTGGTCGACCGTCTGGTCGTCGGTGAGGAGGCCCGCGACCGGGTGATGACCTCGCTCAAGGAGTCCATGCGTCAGGGCAAGGGTACGATGGCCGTCTACGACTACGGTACCGAACAGCAGCGCTTCTACTCCCGCCACCTGATGTGCCCCTCGACGGGTATCGCGTTCGAAGACCCCGCGCCGCATACCTTTTCGTTCAACTCGCCCCAAGGCGCCTGCCCGCATTGCAACGGGCTGGGCGAGGAAGCCGTCTTCGACGTCGGGAAGATCATTCCCGACATGGGGCTTTCGCTGCGCGAGGGTGCCGTCGAACCGCTGGGCAAATACCGCAACAACATGCTTTTCGCCATCCTCGAAATGCTGGGGCGGCGTTACGATTTCACGCTCGACGACCCCGTCGGGTCGCTGCCCGAACCGGGGCTGAATGCGGTGTTGTACGGCGATTCCGAGCCGTTGACCATCAACCTTTCGGAGTTCAGTTCTTCGGGCGGCAACCACTTCGTCTCGTGGGAGGGCGTCGCCGAATATATAGGCCGTACCGAAGACGAAGACTCCAAACACGGCCAGAAATGGCGCGAGCAATTCCTCGTCTACCGCAAATGTTCGGTCTGCGGCGGTTCGCGCCTCAAGAAGGAGGCGCTCCAGTTCCGCATCGGCGGCAAGAGCATCGCCGACGTGTCGGCCATGTCGATCTCCGAATTTTCGGAATGGGTGGCGCACATCGAGGATTATATGGACGACAAGGAGTGGAAGATCGCGCAGGAGGTCGTCAAGGAGATCCGCGAGCGCCTGCGCTTCCTGATGGACGTAGGGTTGGGCTACCTGTCGCTGTCGCGTTCGTCGCGTTCGCTCTCGGGCGGCGAGAGCCAGCGTATCCGCCTCGCCACGCAGATCGGCTCGAAGCTGGTCAACGTGCTTTATATCCTCGACGAGCCCTCGATCGGCCTGCACCAGCGCGACAACCGGCGCCTGATCCGCAGCCTGGAGGAGTTGCGCGATGCCGGCAACTCGGTGATCGTCGTCGAACACGACGAGGACATGATGCGCGCCGCCGACTTCATCGTCGACGTCGGCCCCCGTGCGGGACGCAAGGGCGGGCACATCATGGCCGCGGGTACGATCGACGACATCCTGCGTTCCGATTCCATCACGGCCGACTACCTCACTGGACGCCGCCGTATCGGGATTCCCGAAACGCTCCGCAAAGGCACGGGGCAGCGCATCGTGATCCGCGGGGCGCGGGGCAACAACCTCAAGAACGTCACGGCCGAATTCCCGCTCGGCAAATTCATCTGCGTGACGGGCGTCAGCGGTTCCGGCAAGTCGACGCTCGTCAACGAGACGCTGCGCCC
>OGUK01001153.1_pt1 | contig 18071 bp, 22 predicted proteins | sample 1553151 | NCBI WGS metagenome assembly OGUK01 (sample SAMEA2580208, study PRJEB22360) | human gut metagenome | biome: human gut; feature: human-associated habitat; material: faeces | place: Denmark | collected 2008/2010
CCCGTCCGTCAATTTTAATGATAGTACATTATCCGTCCATTCCGGATGTTCCAGCTTTTTGTCTTCAGATGCTACTGCCACTTCATTACTGTTGAGAGCTGTAACTGTAAGCCATGCATTAGTTATCTCTCTTGTTTTACTTTTTATAGATACTTGGCAGCTATCTCCATTTATCTGTTCTGGTATCATGATAGTGCAAGATGCAATAAATATCATATTCTTATTTTTTGATGGAGGTGGAGTATATGATATTTTATAAACTATATTATCATCTTTCTTTATTTGCATTGATTCAATATAAGTAAAGCATCCGGTTTGGTTCTTTATCCAAGACCACTTTTGTTCTTCTCCTCCCTTAAAATTGAAATTATATTCTTCTGCGATAGTTTGAGCAATAGATGATGCGGGAAAGATAAATATAAATAATAGTACAGGAAATATAAGGCAAAATCTCTCTTTTTGTTTCTGTATCCCGCTAATACCTATTCGTACTAATTTCTGTTTCATATGCATTAAATTTAAGTTGTGTGATTCTACAAATATAGAAATAAAAACGCATTGTTGCATAGACAATCAATGATTTAATATTGCTTGTTGACTCAATATCAATATTCAAGGTATTTGCCAGTGAACCATTCGGCAATTATACCATTATAACCTGCTGGTACGTCTTGATACTGTCCTTAAAAAGATTCAACATGTCGGTTAGAGACATAATCTCATATTTGTCGTCTGCATTATTTTGAGCATAGATCAAACCAGGCAATAAATATATGAAAAGTGATATAATTCTATTTTTCATAATTGACCAACTATACGTACGGTATCTGATTCATTTCGCTTTGGCAAAATAAATATATTATCTGTCTCTGGGACAGGATCTATTACTTCGATATAATCTTTCGGATTTCTATACCAAAACACCTTTTGTAATGATTTGATATAGTGGTTGAGTTTCTTAGCTCCTTCGTCAGTGTATAAGCAATAAAGAGGGATACAACCACGATATCGTTTTTGAATTAATATGACCAAGCAATGAGTATATTTATTTTCATATTTTTCCCACATTTTTAAAGGGTATGTGATAACAGTATCTGCATTGAAGGATTCACGGGCATATTTGGAAGACTTATAAGTTATAGGTAATTTAGATAAAAAAGCGACTCGTTTTCCTGTATTTTTAAGGAAGTCCGCTTTAATATGGGTTAAATGATAAGTATTCATTTCAATCATAAATCCTGTTTTAAAACTAAAGTCAGCATAAATAGAATCTTTATCCCCGCAGAATATGGGAGGCACAGATACGTATGCAATAAAATTACTGTCTTTTGATAGTATGCAATTATAATGTCGACTAAATGCATGTGCTCTAAATTGTTTTGAAGTAATGCATATTAGATTACCGTTAGGAATATGATGAAACAGTACGGGTAACTTGCTGCTTCTTTCGCACAAGGCACAGGAGGAAGTGAAGAAGGGGGAATATATAGCTGTCGTGCAAAATCCTGCTTCTACAGAGGATGTACGGAAGATTGCGGATTTAATAGATCGGGTAGATGTCGACGGTACCTATCTGGTGCGCAAGTATCTGGTGAAACAGCACGCCGACCGCAACTCCGACTATGCGGTGCGTTATCAGGTCGATGTGGCGCAGCTCTCGTCGACTCTGGCCGGAAATGCGCGGCAGCTGGACGATTTGCAGGCTTTTATCGACAAGGTTTCGCAGGATAAGTCGTTGCGGGTGACGGGCGTGACGATCACCGGCTACGCTTCGCCCGACGGACCCTATGCTCCCAACGAGCGGCTGGCGCGCAAACGCGCGACCGATTTCCGGAACTACGTCGATTCCCGCTACCGCCTTTCGGCCAGCTATCCGGTCACCGTATCGGCCGTAGTCGACGAGTGGCGGGCGGCGGTTCCGGCCGTGGAGGCTTCGTCGATACCCTCCAAGCAGGAGGTGCTGCGAATCCTGAACGGCAGCGACAAGGCGACGGTCAAGGAGATGCGGCTCAAACGGCTCCCTGCGGCGTGGAATTACATGCGCCGGCATATCCTGCCGCCGATGCGCCATGTAGAGATGGCCTTCACCTACGACAAGAGCAGCGTCGTCACCGAGCGCACGCCCATTCCGCTGCCCGAAGTGGAGCCGGTCATCCATGCGACCTACATCCTTGTCGACGATCAGCCCGACGGTCTGATTATCGATATGGACGAGTTCGATTGCACCTGCACGATGTAGCCCGTCCGTTTCAGGCGGGCGTTTTCCGCCCTTGCTCGTCGACGCCGAGCTCCGATCGGACGGAGTCGCCGGATCGCCTGCGGGCGGATCCGGCGGTTTCGTGCGGAAAAATCATCGGGCGAAGTGGCGATTGTCGGAGGTTTTTATTATCTTTACGCCAAATATCAAACTATCAGGATTATTATGGCAAATTTAAGAGAGCTGAAGAAGGAGATCGACTATCGTCTGGAAGAGGTGGTTTTCGACTGCGATATGGCCATTGTCTTCCAGCCGTCGAAGGAGCAGGAAATTTTCGAGCTGATGCAGAAGGCCGTCGCCCTTCGCAACGAGTTGATCGCAAAGGTCAGCAATCCCACCGAACCGCACAACAAATCGCTGGTCCGCAAATACTATGCTGCGCTGCGTGCCGATATCGTCCGGTCGTTCGAGGCATTGTTCGAGGAGCTGAGCAAGATCAACGAGGCGAAGAAGTAGGGGAGTGCCCTTTTTCGGTAAATTTTGCGGGAGGCGACAGGCGACTGTCTCCTCCCGTTCGTATCCCTGCCGATCCCTCCGCGGTGCGCCGGGGCGTGCCGCTTGCAATCGAGGGGGCGTATTTTCGTGTATCGCCGGCCTCGGCATCGAGTCGGTTGAAAATCGATAATCCCACACTGTTATGGATATTCCGAAGTTGATAGCCGCCCAGCGGGCCTATTTCGAGACGGGCGCCACGCGCGACATCGCGGTGCGGCGTCGGGCGCTGCAAGCGTTGCAGGCGTCGGTGCGGCGGCACGAAGAGGTGCTGTGCAGTGCGTTGCGCGCCGATCTGGGCAAATCGGTTGTCGAGAGTTACATGACCGAAATCGGCATCGTCGCGGGCGAAATCCGTTTCGCATTGCGTAACCTGAAACGCTGGATGCGGCCTCGCCGCGTCCCGACGCCGCTCTTCGCCTGGCCGGCGCGAAGCCGTGTGCGCTACGAACCGCTGGGCGTGGTGCTCGTCGTCGCGCCGTGGAATTACCCGCTGCAACTGACGCTGCTGCCGCTCGTCGGGGCATTGGCCGCAGGGAACTGCGTGGTGCTGAAACCTTCGCCGGGCGCTCCGGCCACGGCAGCCGTTCTGTCGGAGATCGTCGGCGAGTGCTTTCCGGAGGAGCTGGTCGCTCTGGTGCCGCACGCACCGCAGGCTGTGGAAGAGTTGCTGACGCAGCGGTTCGACCATATCTTCTACACGGGCGGAGGGACTTTCGGCCGCGAGATCATGGTGCGTGCGGCCGAACGCCTGACGCCCGTCACGCTCGAACTGGGCGGGAAAAGTCCTTGCGTCGTGGGGGCGGAGGCCGATTTGAAGCTGGCTGCGCGGCGCATCGTGTGGGGGAAGACCCTCAATGCCGGTCAGACCTGCGTGGCCCCCGATTTCCTGCTGGTGCACGAATCGGTTTGCGACCGGCTGCTGGTGGAGTTGCAGCGGGCCGTCGAGCGGCAATGGGGGAGTGATCCGCGCTTTGCGGTCGACTATCCCCGAATGGTCGACGGCGCCCATGCGCGTCGTGTGGCGGAGTTGCTCTCCACGGCGGGAGGCGAGACGGTCTGCGGCGGCGAGGTGCTCGAAGAGGAGCGCTATGTCGCACCCACGATCGTTCTGAATCCCGACCCGCAGAGCCGTCTTATGCGCGAAGAGATTTTTGCGCCGGTGCTGCCCGTGCTGACCTTCGCGGAGTTGTCGGAGGCGGCCGATGCGCTGCTCGCCGCCGACCGGCCGCTGGCACTCTATTATTTCGGCGACGAACGCGAAGGCCGCCGTCTGTGCGAGCGGGTGCCGTCGGGCGGGGTGGCGTTCAACGATGTGGTGATGCAGGTGTCGAGTCGTCGCCTGCCCTTCGGCGGGGTCGGTGCGAGCGGAATGGGACGCTATCACGGCGAGGCGTCGTTCGAGTGCTTCTCCAACTGCCGCTCCTATTTTCTGGGGTCGAAACGCTTCGACCTGCCGCTGCGTTATGCGCCTTATCCCAAGCGGCTGCTCGGCTGGCTGCGGCGGCTGATGGATTAGTGGCGGCTCAACACGGTGTGCGGTACGTCGCCGTGCGAGATGAGCTGGATCGGGCAGCCGTAGTTGCGCAGTTGCTCCTCGTCGATGATGTTCGAATCGTGCCGGTGAACATGACGGTTGACGCAGACGATGCTCTTCACCACCGAGGAGATCGTCCCCACGTCGTGCGACACCATGACGATGGCCATGCGGCGGTTCAACTCCTGGAGAATGCGGTATAGTTCGTTTTCGAACTGGTTGTCGACGAAGTTGGCCGGTTCGTCGAGGATCAGCAGCCGCGGCTCGGAGATGATCGCCCGGCACAGAAGCGCCCGCTGCATCTGCCCTCCCGATATTTCGCCGATGGCTCGGCCGGCGACTTCGGCGATGCCGGTGCGTTCGAGCAGTTCCAGCGCCCGCCGGCGGTCTTCGGCGGTGTAGCGTGACCGGAATCGCTTGTGTCCCTGCAAGCCCGACAGAACCGTCTCCGTAACCGATATGGGGAAAGCCCTGTCGAAAACGTTCTGTTGGGGCAGATACCCGATCAGACGCTCTTTGCCGCGGAAAAGTTCGGCAGCGTAGTTCACCGTTCCGCAGTAGGGAATGTTGCCCAGAATCGCACGTACGAGCGATGTCTTTCCTCCGCCGTTGGGGCCGATGACCCCCAGGAAATCGTCCTCGAAAATATCCAGCGACACCTCATCCAGCGCCGTCGTCCCCTCGTATGCGACCGAGAGGTCTCTCACCGAGATCAATACGTTACTCATTGCCGGAGGTAAGTTGTCGGGTGATTTCCCCGATGTTTTCGATGACATCTTCACGCAGCGGATCGATCTTCACGCTGCGGGCGCCTATATCTTCGGCGATGACTTTGACCGTCGACGCGGGGTATTGCGCCTGATAGAAGACGCGCCGTACCTTTTTCCTGCGTGCCTCCTCGATCAGCCGCGCCAGGTGACGGGCCGACGGCTCCTTTCCGTCGTGTTCGACGGCGAGCTGTTCCAGTCCGTAGTCCGCCGCATAGTAGGTGAGGGCGGGGTGGTAGATCACGATCGTGTGTACGTCCGCCTGCCGCAGCGCTTCGGCACAGGCCGTATCGAGCGAGTCGAGGCGGACGAGCAGTTTTTCGTAATTTTCCGTATAACGAACCGAGTCGGGAAACGATGTGCGAAGCGCGTCGTAAGCGTTGGCGGCCATCTGTTTCAGTGCGCGCGGCGAGGTCCAGATGTGAGGGTCGATGCCGTGTGCGTGCCCTTCGGACGCGCGTGCTTTTCCGGTCGGTTCGTGTGTATGTCCGTGTGCGCAACTCCCTTCGAGCAGCCGGATGCCCCGGCTCAGGTTGACCAGTTTCTCCCGATCGGGAAAATCGCGTAACAGATTTTGTTCGAAGTCGATAAGCCCGACGTTGAAGACCAGTTTCGACCGGTTCAGCGCAACGTACTGGCGCGGTGTCGGTTCGAAACTTTCGGGGCTGGCGCCCGCCGGAACCAATACGTCGACTTTGAAGTCGTCTCCGACGATCTGCTCGACGAGCGAACGCAGCGGCAGGATCGAGACGTAAAGTCGCTCCTTGTCTGTCTGGCGGGTGCTTGACGTACAACCTGTTGCGAAAAGCGACAGGAATAATAAATATAGATATGCAGTTCTCATAGTCGTTATGTATCGTCGTTTCCGGACGGCAAAACCGCTCCGGTGAATAAAAACAAATGTAGCGAAAAATCCGGTTCACTGCGCATTTTCCTGTGGGGAAATCGATGGAATCGTGCATTTTCGGATTACAAGGTGGGATATTTCAGTGATTGATACGCCGTCGGGGTAGCTGTATCCGACCGTTCGAATGGTCCTTTTGGCCGGATCGATATTTAATTTAACATAATATAAATATTAGACCTTTGCAATGTAGAATTCTTCTGCACTGTTTTCAACGTTCTTTGACGTATTTAAGCCCCTGAAAATCACATTTGTAAAATTATGACACACAAATGTAAAAAGTGTTTGTTGCGCTTGTTAGGTTCATGCGGTAAACCTTGCGAGCGTCCGCGGCACTATAAATTCGCGTACAAGTTCAATAATACCGCTAATCTTAAAATTTTTTATAGTTATGGTAAAAGTAATTTATAACGGTTCCGTAATGCTGTTGAAAGGTACTCCGTCGAATTTGGAATTGGTTAAACAGCTTCGAAAGGAATCAGAAGAGAAGCATCTTCGTTTTGAAGTTCGTTGTGGTCGTTGCCGTCAAATTTTCTATTATGATTATGATAAACCAAAAGATCATGAATAAGATTTTCGATACTCCGGCTATTCCTCTTTTTATGCCGGAATCTCGTTGTTGTTTCATTGGTTGTTAATGTTAAACATGGAGACAATAAAGAAACTTCTAACGTCTAGAAAGTTTTGGACGCTTGTGGCGGGAATCGTGGCCGCCCTTACTGCATTCTTCACTACTTCTTGTACTGGATATAATTTTGTTCGTAAACATGGTATACATTGCGATACTGTTGTTTTTGAGCAGTATATCCGTAATAAGAATTATGTGCCTTGACAACGCGCGTGCGTAACTTATGCGCGTGCGCGATACATTCAAGTAGCAAAGTTATTATAGCGGCCGCCTTGACATCCCTCTAAATGTCGAGGCGAGCCGCTGTAAATAACTTTACGTTTCCAGAATGTTATGACATCCGCTCTCGTCAAGCATATGAAGCGATATGAAGCGTTAATACCTCAGCAGGTTGAAGACGTAGACAATGTTTTCGATTGTCTGTGCGTATTGTATCAGATCGCCGTAAATGTTGAAGTACAACAAAACGGAACGTTCTGTTTTGTTGTCCGTGGTATGAATAATTTCGAGACGTTCCGCGATTTCGCCGAGCGTCGGCACTTCCCGTTTTCGTATCAGACGACTATTGTTCATGAATTCGAAATTTTCGTTGGTATCCCTGCCTTGTTCGTATTTTTGAATAAGTCTGTAAATCGTGGCATGTGAGAACCCGCTGCGGATGATGAACCCGCGGTATAAGAAAATGGCGCCTGACGTGCGTCTGTCTTATTCTCGTTCTTGCTTTGGTATGGATACTCCTCCGGACTATTATATAGAAGTTCCTTGCGGCTGTTGTCAAGCATGCGAAAAACGTCGAATGTTTGATTTCCGTGTGCGCCTTATGTATGAGCATGCCGCTTACCCTAACTCGGCATTTATCACACTTACGTTCAACGATGAGAATTTGCAGCGTTTTAAGGACGACCCCAATAAGGCCGTCCGGCTCTTTCTCGATCGTGCTCGTAAATTTTACGGTAAAGGTCTGCGTCATTGGATTGTCGCCGAGTATGGAACTCTTAACGGTCGTATCCATTATCATGGTCTTTTGTTTAATACTCCTCCGAATTTTAATGCCGAGCGTCTCGCTTCTCTTTGGGACTATGGTTTCGTTTGGCTCGGTTATGCGAATCCGGAGACGGTAAAATACATCACGAAGTATGTAACGAAATCAGCATCTTGTGGCAAGAAGCCGCCCCGCATTATTACGTCGAAAGGTATCGGAGAATCGTATATTTCTCCCGAGACTGTAAGATTTCATATTTCCGACGAAAATACGCTACGTCCGTACATCCATGTCGGAGGCGTAAAGTTTCCTCTTCCTCGCTACTATTATGGTAAGATATTCACGGACGATTTAAAGCTTCAAATGGTTTTAGATCGTTTCTATAATCCCCCTGAAAAGTTTTACTGTAATGGTCGCGAATACACTAACGAGCTGGAATATATTCAAGCTCGTAAATCTCTTTTCGATCGCAATTTGCGTCTCGGATTGAGTAAAGATTATCACAAAGAAAGAATTAAACGTAAAAAGTTAGGAAATGGCACAAATAAGGATTCCGAAGGATTATGAAAAGAAAACAATGCGTTCTGTTCATAATCGTTCTTGTATTCGTCGTACCACGATGCATCCGGGTTTGATGATACCTATCTACTCGCGTCGTGTAATGGCAGGTGAAAAGTTATTTATTGATCCTGTAACCGTTCTTCAAACTAACGCTTTGATTGCGCCCTTAATGGGTTCCTTCCGTTTGCAGTTGGCTGTATTTTTTGATTCCGATAGTAATTATTACGGTTGGATGGATAATAATGCTCGTCTTACTACGAATGAATATTTGAATCGGACACGACATCGAGCTGCTTTTCAGACTCTTGTTGGTTCATCTCTTGGACAAGGCGCTAAGTTTGATGGTTGGACACGTGGCTTTGGAGTTCGTCCGAGTTCTATTTTGAATTACGCTGGTTTTCCTATGATGTCTTGCACCGTTAATGACGGTAAAGATAATTTACTTTGTAATCCGCAAGTTGATCTTGGATTTTTCTTTACTTATTTGAATATTTTCCGTAATTATTACGCCAATAATCAAGAAAATACTTTTCCGGTAGTTTATAAGGATAATTTTACGATTAAAGGTCAGCAGGTTTTTCCGTTTGCTCGTTATGATTTGAATCTTTTGGATAAGTTGTTTAAAGAGCTCCGTTTTCAGGATGATGGGTATAATTTTGATAACTTACCGGATCAGGCGCTTTATCCTGGTATGCGTTGGTTTAGGGCCAATTATTTGAGTTCGATTCGTCATGATTTCGGTGGCCTTTTTCCGTGTACTTATCAACCGGATTTGTTGACTAATTTATTGAATGTTTCGAATAACGTTAAATCGTATGTTCATATTACTACGTCGGGCGCAGAGCAAAATACGTTTACTATCGATACGTTGCGTTTTCGGAATAAGCTCCAACGTCTTATCGATCGCCTCGATGTTTCCGGAGGTCGTTTTCCGAATTGGCTTCGTGCTGTTTGGGGTGTCAAAACCCGAAAGGATATGGATATTCCTGAGCTTATTGGTGTAACTCAGAAGCTTATCGATCCTACGGAATTGACTACGAAGTCGAATAGCGATGCTATTGGCGATGTGGATGCTCGTTTCGTTGGTGATCTTGCTGGTAATTTTAACAAGACTGACGGCCATCGTGGTCATTCGTTTTACGCTTCTACTCCCGGTCGTGTTATGATTATTGTAACGCTTGTTCCTAATGTTGATTATGTGCAAGGTCTTGATTATGAGATTTCAAAGGTTAATTTTGCTGATGATTATGTGCCTGAGTTTTCGCAGTTAGGCTTTCAGTCTGTTCCGCTTTCACGTTATTCTTTCCTTCCGGCTTTTACCGGAGGAGGTGCAGCCCCTGATTATAACCCTGTTATTGATTCGCAGATGCTTGATCCTGTGACTACTTCCGTAGGTAAGCAAGTTGCATGGCTTGAAGAGATGACAGATGTAAATCGTAATTTTGGTGAATTTGATTGGCACGGTTTGTACAGCTATTGGGTTTTGAATCGTCGTTATAGTCTTTTAGGTCAACATGATACTGCTTTGAGTACTGTTGATTTTCAACCTGTTGTTACGCAGTATATTAATCCGTTGGAGTATCAATATCCTTTTGTTATGCAGTCGATTTCAGATCCTAATTGGTTCTTGCAGGTTGGTCTCCGTATTAAAGCGGTTCGTCCTATTGGTAAACGTTATATGCCTAATCTTGAATAATTATGCGATTTGGAAAAGATTCGCGTCTGTATGATGCGATTGAAACGGGTGTTATAGAATCAGGTTTTGAATTTATTCCTAATGGTTATCATCCGTTTTCGTATTATGTTCTTGGAGGTATTGATATTTCCGGAGAAGCTACTGCTTTGAATGGTAATGCAGAGTCGGATGATTCGAGCGATCTTACAACTGCGGTTAATGCTGGTTATGGTTACGATCCTCGTTTGTCCGGTTTTGATATTGCCGAGGCTGCTGGTATGGATGTTTATGAACAAGCTCGTGAGATGGCAAAGACAGCGGCAAAAGAGGGTAAATCTTCCGGAGAATCGTCCGAGGCAACGGAATCTACTGAGTAAATAACCGAGAGCGGCGGCCGCATATATACTTGATTAATATATGCGGAGTGCGGAATTTCTAAATTTCGCACGTCCGCCGCTCTCTAAAAAAAGAGATTGATATGGGATTTGGACAGCAATTTTTGGGTAGTTTTTCGAACTTTGGTTCAAAGTTAGGTTCTGCTGTTGGTGGTACTGGTTTGTCTGCTATTGCTTCGGGTGCTTCCGGTTTAATGGATTTTGCTTTTGGAGGCTTGAAGGCCAGACGTCAATGGAAGTATCAGCAGAAACAAATGGCGCTCCAACATCAATACAATCTTGATGAAATGTGGTACGAACAGCAGTATAACGAGGCTAATATGGCTAAGCAGTTTGAATATCAGCAAAAAGCATGGCAGGCTGAAAATGAGTACAACGATCCTTCGGCCGTTGCTGCTCGTTATCGTGCTGCTGGTGTTTCTCCGCAAGCTGCTCTTGGTGGTGCTGCTTCTGGTGCTGGTCTTGCAATGTCAATGGATACTCCGAGTTCTTCGAATCCGTCCGCCCACGGTGTTAGTGGCGGCGGCGACTATTCCGGAGGTTCTACGAATTTGACTGCATTGGCAAATATTTCTTCGCAAGCTGCACTTGCAGATTTTTATAAAGCACAAGCTGATAAGGTTCGTTCTGAGACATTCGATAATGATTTCAATAAGTCGATTGCCGAGACTCGAAAGAGTTTAGACGAATCGGTAACGAGTTTGAATAATCAAAAACGATTGACTGAATCTCAGAATACTCGTATTGCTGGTTTGGCTGCCGATCTTGCTGCTGCTACTCTTGATAAGAATATTGAAATTGTGAATGCTAAGGCTACGAAGATGTACGCGGAAATTGCTTCTATCGAGTTGGCTAATGAGCATCAGAAATTTGAAAATGATAATCAGAGAGAAGAGTTTGAGACGAATATGGCTAATCTCCGTGCGTCTACTTACAAGATGCAAATGGAGGCTATGTTGGCCGCTGATCAAGCTGAGTATACTCGTGTTTCGGCAAAGAAAGTCGATCAAGAGATTGAGAAACTTTTTCAAGATACGAAGATTGCACAGTATACTAAGGAACGTATTTACGCGGAATTGGATGCTGAACTTCCGTATTTGGACGAGAAAGCAAAGAATGGTGCTGCTCTTCTTGCTGCTCAGGCATTCGCAACGGATTTTAATGCGCGTACGGAGCGTAAGCGAGTTACTAATGAAATTGTACAAGGTTCGATACGTTCGGCTGTTTCTGTTGCTGGTGTGGTGATGTCTCGTGGTGTTTCTGCTGCTACTTCTTCTCCTTCGCTTTATGGTTCAGATGGTCGCGTAATTGGTGAAGGTGGTCGGCTTGTGAAACCTTATTAGTTAAATTTCGTATTCATTTTATGCTTTTAATGGTAAATCCGCAAGGATATGATCCTAAGCGAGTGCCGTGGTATCTCCGTATTCCGTTAGAGATATTATTGGCAGTTTTGATTTGGTCGGCTGCTCTTGCGGCTGTTGGTGGTCTTCTTTATTTACTATCAGTTCCATTTTTTGGTTGGTGGTTATCGTAGGTTATTACCCCGAGTAAATTTGCTCGGGGTTTTTTGTTTACATATATAAAGTACAAATTGGACAATTTTCCGTACAAATTGGACTTGTTAACATATAGTAAATATTAATCCATTATTTGCTGTTTTATAAAATGCGGGATTATAATATTTCTCTGGACCACTATGGATATGTTTTGAAGTCGCCGGAGGTCTGGCGATTCGCCGACTCTTTTTGGCCGTGCCGATGCATTATTAAGAAATAATTGCGACCAAGGAATTTGGAGAAATTCCGGGGTACCGAAAATACTCCTAAGAACCTGTTTTTTGGAGTCTATATTATGCTAATTCCGGTAAGGTTCCGTCTACCGTATTTTACGGGTGGAAAAGATAGTTGGCAAAAACGAATCGTGACCCGTTGGCAGGGAAATGGGGCTGCGTCCGAAGTGTCGGACGGGATTCGTTGCTTCGATAGGTTCGGATAGACGTCCGAACCGATGACGTATGATCGAATGGGAACGCCGGTTGAAGTCCGGATTATCCGTGTCCGGCAAATTTGAGAACGGAGCTGCGGTCAGGTTTCTTATTCCTGTTTCGGCGTAAAACTTTCGAAGGTTCGATCGGAATAAACGATAATGATTCGTTGCACAGTAGAAGATGTCATATTTCTAAAATCTCCGGAAGCGATCCGATGCGGATCGACTGCGTCGACGGTATCCGTATTTCCGGCGATATCGGTTTCGCAAGGGGAACCGGAAGGTTGTTCGGAGGTTGCGGATTCTGCCGTAAAAAGATCGGGCGAAACGGGTTGTTCCCTGATCGGAGTTTCATCCGAGCGGTACATTGTTTCGTCGTCGAGCAGCAACCAATCAGGGTTGATCTGCGGGAAACTGAGCAGAATTTTTCGCAGCAGATCGTATCCCGGTTTGCTGCGTCCGGAGATGATATGGGAGATATTGGAAGCGCCTGTCCCCAGAATTTCCGCAAGGCGGCTTGAAGTCAATCCTTCGCTTTTCATCAGTCTCAACAATTTTTCTCCCATATTCCCTGATTTTTTACAAATATAAACATTTTTATTTTGTAAAACAAGCGAGATTCAAAAATGTAAACAATTAACAACGGAAGAATTTGTTTACAATTGTAAACAAATTAAAACTGTAAAAACACGATTCTCTTTTCACTTACTAATTATGTTTAGATAGAATATATTAAATATATGATTTTCTGCAATTTTATACTTATATAATCTTCTGTAATGAGAATCCGTCATCGTACGCTGGTTTTACTCCGATATATGAAATTTTATAGTGTATATAAATCGTATAATCATTTGATATTTGATAATATAAATTTGTATATTCAATATTTGCACCTAGTGAAATCCGAGGGCTAGTCAATCGTGAATGTGTTTTAACGATGTTTTACAGATTATGAATTATGAACACCTGGTTTTCTGATTTGTGTTTACAAAAGTAAACAAAGAAGGCGTTGAATTTACTTGTTATTATTTACAAAAGTAAATGCACTACCCTTTCGTGACTATTTTCAATGAAAAATATGATTTCTCGCCTCTTGTCTTCTCTAAAAATTACCATACCTTTCCGATTGTATACATTATGTTAAAAACAGATTGTTGATAATTCTTTCATATCCACTTATCTATTTATTTATAAGGTATCTATATTTTTGTAATCCGAGGTATTCATGACCTTTTCAGCTCGTATGATTTTTCGATCGTTCAGGCTGATTCGGGTGTTTGAGGCGGAGAGAACAGGCGGTTTGCTCCTATTTTGATTCTTGAAAAGTCGGTTTCCGGCAGCGAAATCCTGCCTGTTCCGATCGAATTCCCGCTGGATGCGAAAAAATAGAGCGATATTCGGAGTTACCCTTTTTTTGACGGAGCTCGATCGACGGTTTTGGGGAACCTCTGGAATTCGAAGCGTGTCGATTGAAGGTAAAGTGCGCTGTTGATTTCTTCGGAGGTTTGTTCGCGCGGAGTTCGATTCGGGGAAAATACCCTATTGGTTTGACGTCGCCGGATTCGGTTCGTTGCGGGGATGCTCGGACGTGCCGGATACAGGAAAAACAGAAGTGTCAAAATTTACATATTTGATAGCGTGTAAATGCTACGTCGCTGTTCGATTCTCCGGATGTTTCCGACCGGCCGGCCGAATCCGTTTATTTTCGAATATTGGTTGCGGGCAACGGTAACTCCGTATTGTCGTAGAGGGAAACAGAGCAGGCATGGGATGAAACGCCCGGAACGATTGTGCGAACGTCGGCAGTGCGGGGTGTGGATGTGGATGTGGATGTGGATGTGGATGTGGATGTGGATGTGGATGCTGCTTACTGACTTTATCGGACTGCCCGATCCGGCGCATTTGTTTGTGTCGCAAAAGCGAAATATCGAGATGATCGCGCTGTTGGATTCTTTGCTGTTCTCCGGTCGGAGGTGCCGGGAGGCTTTGCGTTCGCTGCGCTCGGTTTCGTGCTGTTTGTGCGGTGGACACGCAAGTGGTTTCAGTCGATGTCGTGGAGCTTGGGGCCGCCTATCTTCGGAAAAGAGCAAATCCCTGTTTTGCTGAAAAAACGAAAATCCGCTTCGGAATTTTTCGGTATCGTGTCGTCCGATGCAGGTCGTGCATGGCGGAAACCGTCGGTTTACGTGATATTTCAAGACGAAGGTGCTCTGTGCGAGGCTCCTGCGCCGGGGTGTACGGGTGACGGTGTGCCGTCGCGGGGAAAAGCCGAACAGTTCCCAACGATTCGATCAGGACCGGGGAGGGGCGATTGGCTTAACGAAAACGTTCCTGGGAAAGGAAGTTTTTCGGTCAAGACCGGCGCCTTTATGAAGTATGCCGCGATTTCCTATCGGTTCAATTTGGCGGCGATCGCCTGAAACTCTTCGGGCGTCAGGGAGAGTTTCTCACGCCGGAAGTCGACGTCGCTTTCGCTTTTGATCGGGATCAGATGGATGTGCGCATGGGGGACTTCCAACCCCAGCACGACGACCGCCACCCGTTTGCAGTCGATCTGCCGTTCGATCCTGCGGGCGATTTTCTTGGCGAAGAGCATCATGCCGGCGAGCGTTTGATCGTCCAGATCGAAAATGTAATCGACCTCTTTCTTGGGTACGACGAGCGTATGTCCTTCGGTCAGGGGGTTGATGTCGAGAAATGCGTAGTAATTCGCATCTTCGGCGACTTTGTACGACGGAATCTCTCCGGCGATGATGCGTGAAAAAATCGATGCCATGATGCAGTTGTTTTTATTCTTCGAATTTGGGTTTCAGTATTTCGGAATAGATGACCGCACGCCGCAGATCGAATGGTTCTCCGAGCGGGCCGTCCGTTGCCGCGGGGCATGTCGGACGCTTCTCTTCGGGTGTCTCCTGCCTGACGTCGTGCGTTGCGATTGGGGCGGGAATCGTGTCGGCGGCGGATGCTTCGTCGTCGAACGTTTCGAGCGATACCGCCTCGACGACGAGCGGTTCGGAGGCCGTTTCCTCTACCCTCGCGTCGCGCCGGGCCTCCTGTTCGGCCGGACGCCTCGCATGTCGTGCAGGACGGGGCGCCATCTCGACCGGGGGCGCTACCCTTTCGTCCGTATCGTCGGCCTGCCGCTCCTGCCGTTGTGTACGCTTCTTCTGATCCGAAGCCGTTTTCACGCTCCAGAGAATGATAATGGCCACCCAGATTAAAACGGTAATATCCATGACTTTCCCTCCTTATAAGTTTCGTTTCACACTCTCCATGCCCTTTATTTTGCGGAGATTTTCGAGGACGACGCTCAGGCTCTCCGCATTTTTGACGTAGAGGCTCAGGGTTCCTTCGAAAATGCCGTCGTGGCTCTGGATGCCTATTTCGCGGATGTTGATGCTGAAATCGCGGCTGATGACATTGGCCAGATCCAGCAGAATGCCCGTGCGGTCGATGCCGCGCAACTCGATGGTCGAAAGGTAGGAGACGGCCTTGTGCTGCGACCACTTGATCTCGTCCTTGATGATGTTGCGCCCGAACTGCGATGCGAGCCGGTTCAGCTCCTCGCAGGTGGCCTTGTGGACGATGATCTTGCCCGACTGCGGATCGCGGAATCCCACGACCTTGTCGCCCGGAATGGGTTTGCAGCACTCGGCGACGACGAATTCCGGCGACGTGTCGTCCGCCGCCTCGTCGATCGCCGGCGTTTCGTCGTCCTCGCTCTCCGGCTTCGCCTTTTTGGGGATGAACAGCGTCCAGAATTTCAGGATCTTGCTCGCCGAGTTGACTTTCAGATGCTTCTCTATATCGTCCAGCCGGATGATGCCTGCACCGATTTTGCTGTAAAACTCCTCCTTGGTCGCGCATTCGTATGCCGGAACCAACTTGCGCAGTACACGTCCCGAAAGGTTGATATTGAGTTTGGCGAGCCGCTCGGTGAGCGTCGCCATACCCCGTTCGATGTTGTTCTGCTGTTCGCGTTTGAGGAAGTTCTTGATCGATTGCTTGGCCTTGCTCGTCGTCACCAGGTCGAGCCATTCGGCTTTGGGACGTGCGTTGTCGGCCGTGATGATCTCGATCTGATCGCCGCTCGAAATCTGCGTCGTGACGGGTTCGAGCTTATGGTTGATCTTCGCGCCGATCGCCTTGTTGCCGACGTTGGTGTGGATGTCGTAGGCGAAATCGAGCGCCGTGGCGCCGAAGGGCAGCCGGCGAGGCTCGCCTTTCGGTGTGAAGACGACGATTTCGGAGGTGTAGAGCGACAGCTTGAAGTTATCCAGAAAGTCGACGGCGTTTTCCGTCGGCGAGTTGAGCGCATCGCGGATCTTTTTGAGCCACTTGTCCAGCTCGTCCTCGTTCTGCGAAATGGTCTCCTGCTTGTACTTCCAGTGGGCGGCCACTCCCCTTTCGGCGATGTCGTCCATGCGCTGCGTGCGGATCTGCACCTCGACCCATACGCCGTCGGGGCTCATCACCGTCGAGTGCAGCGCCTCGTAACCGTTGGCTTTCGGGGTGTTGATCCAGTCGCGCAGGCGGTCGGGCTTGGGCGTGTAGATGTCCGTGATCGTGGCATAGATCTGGTAACACTGCGTCTTTTCCGACGGGAAGGGCAGCGGTTTGAAGACGATGCGGATGGCGAACAGATCGTAGACCTCTTCGAAAGGAATCTGTTTGCGCTGCATCTTCATCCAGATCGAGTAGATGCTCTTGACACGGGCCGAAATCTCGAAATTGATGCCGTCGTGCCGCAGCGCTTCGACGATCGGAGCGTTGAAGCGTGCGATGAACTCTTGGCGCGACGCCTCCGTCTCGTCCAGTTTGCGGCTGATCTCCTCGTACTGCTCCGGAAAACGGTACTTCATGCAGAGGTCTTCCAGTTCGGTTTTGATGGCGAAAAGCCCCAGTCTGTACGCCAGCGGCGCGAAGAGGTAGATCGTCTCGCTGGTGATCTTGATCTGCTTGTTCAGGGGCATGGCGCCCAGCGTGCGCATGTTGTGCAGCCGGTCGGCGATCTTGATGAGGATTACCCGCACGTCGTCCGAGAGCGTGAGCAGCACCTTGCGGAAATATTCGGCCTGCTCCGACGTGTCGGCGTTGAAGACGCCCGACATCTTGGTCAGTCCGTCGACCATCGAGGCGATCTTCGGGCCGAAGATGCGCTCCATGTCTTCGACCGTGTATTCTGTGTCTTCCACCACGTCGTGCAGCAGCGATGCGACGACCGATTTGACTCCCAGTCCGATCTCCTCGATGACGATTTTCGCCACGGCGATCGGGTGCAGCAGATAGGGTTCTCCCGAACGGCGGCGCACACCGGCGTGCGCCTCTTTCGCAAGGAAAAAGGCGCGCTTGATGAAGTCCCAATCCTCATCTTTCCTGCAAATTTTGGTACAGGAACGGAGCAGGTCTTCCCATCGCTCCTCGATGATTTTTTCGTCTTCGGCCGTGTAATCCATATCCCTCGTTTTCGGTTTGCGCTCCGTATGTCGAAGCGCTCCGGCCGCCAGCCGGAGTGCTTCGGACGGGCGGGTGGGCTACTTCTGCTGCGGCGCTTTCATCGCCTCGCGCACTTTCGTCTCGATTTCGTCGGCGAGCGCCGTATCGGTCTTGAAGAGCTCCTTGACCGCGTCGCGGCCCTGTCCGAGTTTGCGGTCGCCGTAGGAGAACCACGAACCGCTCTTCTTGATGACTCCGTAATCCACGCCGAGGTCGATGATCTCGCCGATCTTGGAGATTCCCTCGCCGAACATGATGTCGAACTCGGCCTTCTTGAAGGGGGGTGCCACCTTGTTCTTCACGACCTTGACTTTGGTGCGGGTTCCGAGCTGCTCCTCGCCGTCCTTGATGACCGACATGCGGCGGATGTCGATGCGCACGCTGGCGT
>OGUK01001156.1_pt1 | contig 18027 bp, 9 predicted proteins | sample 1553151 | NCBI WGS metagenome assembly OGUK01 (sample SAMEA2580208, study PRJEB22360) | human gut metagenome | biome: human gut; feature: human-associated habitat; material: faeces | place: Denmark | collected 2008/2010
TTCTCCCGTAAAAACCCCGCGCCCCAAAACCGCTGACTATCCATATCGTCACCAACAACGAGGGATATCTGTCCGTCAGCAACGACATTCAGCCCAAACGGACCGCTGCCTCCGGCACCGGCATCGGACTTGTCAATCTCGCCAAACGCTACCGGCTATTATTCAAACAGGACATACAAATCACAGAGGACAAAGAGTTTTCCGTTTGCATTCCTCTTATTGATGAAGTACAATGAACGACAAGCCAAGTGTTATGAAAACAGTTATTATTGAAGATGAAAAAGCTGCTGTACGCAATCTGACTTCCCTGCTCAACGAAGTGAAACCGGAAGCTGAAATTATTGCCATACTGGACAGCATCAATTCCACCATCGAATGGTTCGGCATCCACCCGATGCCGGAACTCGTTTTTATGGATATTCACCTGGCGGATGGTTCTGCTTTCGAAATATTCGATCATATCAGCATCACCTGCCCCATTATCTTCACCACGGCTTACGACGAATATGCCCTGCGTGCCTTCAAAGTGAACAGTATCGACTACCTGCTGAAACCTATCGGCAAAGAGGACATCGAACATGCGTTTGAAAAATTGGACAACTTGCAGGATACCATCCCCGAAAACGGAAGCAGACGGGAAAATAAGGAAGAGGAACTACTTCACCTCATTCACTCGCTGAAAAAACAGGAGAATTATAAGACGCATTTCCTCATACCGATAAAAGGCGATAAGCTACTTCCTGTCTCGATCGACATGATTCAACTGTTCTATATCAAAGATTGTCAGGTAAAAGCTGTCTTAACGGACGGGGTGGAATACAACTTTTCTCTTACGCTGGATGAGTTGGTCGATTGTTTGAATCCTAGTCTCTTCTTCAGAGTCAACCGGCAGTTTCTGATTTCAAGGGAGGCGATAAAGGATCTTGATTTATGGTTCAACAGCCGGTTGTCCATTAATCTGCACCACTCCAGAATGACAGAGAAGATATTGGTAAGCAAAGCACGGGTAGCGGAATTTAAGGAATGGTTTTCGAGCAAAAAGTAAAACAAGCGGGACTATATTGAAATCCCACTATATGCATTCGTTCTTTATAAGTATCGGATATCAGTTCTAAAAATGGAAAGGATGAAGCCCAGCCTCATCCTTTCCATTTTTATCTTAATACCTAACCTTATTAAAACCCAATTGATGATTTATACTTCAGCGTCTTCTCCGGTAAGGAAATCGAAGGAGGTACAGCCTCATCGGACACCGCCCGTTTGTAATTCGGCTTGCTGCTCATCACAAAACGAAGTTTCACTCCATCACGGATATCATCATACGTCAGGTAGGACTTATCGTACTTTTTACCATTGACATAAAGCTCCTTCACGTACAGGTTCTTCGGCGACCAGTTGTCCGCTGTCATTTCAATGTTTTTTCCATTACTCATCCGGACCGTAATAGCCTCTGCGCATGGCGAACCGATATTATAAATATTGCTGGACGGAGCCACCGGATAGAAACCGATGCAGTTGAACATATACCACGCAGACATCTGTCCGCAATCGTCATTACCACTCAATGCATCCGGTGTATTTCCGTAGAAACGGTCGACGATGGTACGTATCCACTTCTGACATTTCCACGGTTCTTTCAGGTAGTTGTAGAGGTATGCAACATGATGGCAAGGTTCATTTCCATGCCAATAGGCTCCGATACGCCCCTGTATATCATGTGCTCCGGGGATATCATCCGGCAGTTCTACCGTAAAAAGCTCATCCAGGCGTTTGCGGAACAGTTCCTTACCGGCCTCGTTGATATATCCCTGCACATCTTGCGGCACATACCAGGTATATTGCATCGTGAATCCTTCCGTGATATCACCCCAGCCATGTACCGATCCCGGACCCTGATAGGCAACCGGAGTAAACGGAGTGCGCCAGTCACCTTTGCTGTCGCGTCCGCGCATATATTTCGTTTCGGGATCAATCAAGGTCTGATAAGACAAAGCACGGTTGAGGAAATAATGATAATCGTCTTCTTTGCCTAATTTCTTGGCTGCCTGTGCGATGCAATAATCATCATAAGCATATTCCAGTGTCTTTGACACTGACTCCGCTTCCTTATCGAATGGTACATAGCCCATTTCACGATATTCCGGAAGGCAATCGTAGTTCGGATTCATCGCTGTGGTTTTCATCGCTTCGTATGCACGCTCGTAATCAAAGCCTTTCACTTCTTTCACGATCATATCCGCCAATACGGATACGGCGTGATAGCCAATCATACACCAGGTTTCGTTGCCGTAGAAAGACCAGATAGGAAGCATCTTCTCCACACTCTTGTCGTAATGAGCCAACATAGAATTTGCAATGTCCGCATTCACCTCCTGCTGAACCAAGTTAAACCAGGGATGCAAAGCCCGATAGGTATCCCAAAGAGAGAACACCGTATAGTTCGTGAATCCTTCCGCTTTTTCTATGTTCTTGTCTAGTCCGCGGAACTGCCCGTCCGAATCCTGAAAGATAAACGGATGCAGAGCGGCATGATAGGCGGAAGTATAAAACGTTTCCTTTGTCTTTCGGTCAGCAGTCAACGTATATTTTCCAAGTTCCTTTTCCCAAAGGGCTTCCCCTTTCGCCCTTAACTCGTTGAAAGTTAATCCGTCGAGTTCCTTCATATTATTCCGGGCACCGTCTGTGCTGACTGCAGAGATGGCTGTTTTCACCGTCACTTCTTCTCCTGCCTTTGTATCAAAGGAGATACAAGCCATCAGATTCTTTCCCCAGGCTTCGTAAGAACTGCGGAATCGGGAAGTGTTATAAATAACCGGCTTTTTGTCTTGTACAAAGCGCAGTCCGGTCAACTTCTTCGAGAAAGTAGCCGTGAAGTACACATGACGTTCCGGCCCCCACCCTTTCACCAGTTTGTATCCGGTGATAGTCGAATCATTAATCATTCGCAGATTCGACCATTCGCAGGATTGCCAGAGCGTATGGTTCATATCAATCATGATGAACGCATTATCCGACTCTGGATAAGTAAAACGGAACATACCGCTACGCACACCGGAAGTCATTTCGGCTTTGACTCCATAGTCTGCCAGTTCCACAGCATAATAATTGGGGGACGCCCACTCCTTATCATGTGAGTAACGCGAACGATAGCCTTGATCGGGATCTTCATGAGTACCAGGTTCCAGTTTCATTTCTCCCGTTCCGGGGATAAACAGAAAGTCGCCCAAGTCCGGAATACCTGTTCCGCTCAAGTGCGTCAAACTGAATCCCATCAATGTCAGATGATTGTATTTGTATCCGGAAGCTGCATCATAGAAGCGGCTGTCCGTATCGGGGCTTATCTGGATTCCCCCGAAAGGAATCTGTGCACCGGGATAAACATTTCCATAACCATCCGTACCAACAAACGGGTTCACGTAGTCCGTCAGCTTTTCAGTTTGAGCCATGCCCGGCAAGATACTCACCAGACACGACCAAACCAAAAACAACCTTTTTCTACCAACTTTATTAACCATATCCAATCGTATATTACACCTGTATATCACCTACAGCAACCTGATATTCATGCCATAGTTCATCTATGCTATATTCTGTTCCCAAGATATGCTTGATAGCTCCGTCAAACGACCAGGGAATCACCTCCAGTGTGCTGCGGTTAAACTTACGCAGGAATTCAGGATCTTTATTGTCGCGCAACCAGACGAAGAAATAACCTGCTGTCCGATAACCGTCCATGTAGTTTCCTCCTTTCGGACGGGCATTCGGTCCGTCGAATCCGCCGTTGGCTACACGTACGGCATCTGCCATTCCTTCAATAAATGCCCAGAATACACGATTGGTTCCGTAAGAGCCGATGCCTTGCGGTTCCAGCTGATAGGCGTGTGTCAGTTCGTGCAACAGTACCCCACGCGTTTCGAAGAACAGCTTTGCCGTATCGTTTTCCGCAAATGATTTCTCGATATGCCGTGTGCTGTAGAAGATAGTAACGTCTCCATTACCACCGCCTTTGGCAGAAATTCCTTCGATGTCTTCCAGTGTATAATGTATCTTGTTCACCGGAGTTATGCTGTCTTCCGGTGAGTTATAAAGAGTAGCCAATACAGTGCGTGCCTGCTCTTTGATATAAGACTCCGCATCCGGAATGATCCGGTGATAAATGTCCGAACCTTTTGTTTCCGAAGCTTTATCTTCGAACAAGACAGTTCCTACATTGTAGCTTTTCCATACGTCCGGTTTTGCTTCAGCTTGCTTCTTCGCACTTGCCGCACAAGCTCCCATGCCCACAATCAGGGCAATTGCATATACCAAATGTCTCTTTTTCATATTCTTTTCTTGATTATTTATTGATGCTGTTAATTGATTCCATTAGTTAATGAATAAGGTTTGTCCTGCGCCGATACTCCACGACGTTTGTTGGGCGATGCCGACATTTTAAATTCCAATACGCCTCCTTTCAGGATATCCTCGTGTGTGATGTACATTTTATCATAAGACTCGCCGTTCAGTTTCAGTGACTGTACATAACGCTTCTTGTCGCTGACGCCCGGCGCTTTGATTTCCAGTGTCTTTCCGTTGGGAAGTGTCAGCTTCAGATAGGGCAGATAGGGAGCACCAAGGACATACTGGTCTGTACCCGGACAAACCGGATAGAAGCCCATCACAGAGAAAAGATACCATGCCGACATCTGTCCGCAATCATCATTTCCACCCAGTCCGTTGATGTCATTCTTATACATCTTGTTCAGGATTTCACGCAGCCAGTACTGTGTTTTCCACGGTTGGGAGGTCCATGCGTACAAATAAGGTACATGATGGCTCGGTTCATTGCCATGTACGTATCCACCTACCAGGCATTCTTCCGTAATATCCTCATTATGCTCATAGTACTTCTCCGGCAGATGCATGGAGAAGAGTTCGTCCAGTTTCTGTACGAATGTCTTTTCTCCTCCCATCAGGTCGATCATACCAAACACATCATGCGGTACATGGAAGGAGAAGTTCCATGAATTACCTTCGATAAAGCCTTCGCCGTAAGTTTGCAACACATCGAACTCTTTTTTGAATGTGCCGTCACTGTAGCGGGGACGGGCAAAACCGATGCTTGTATCATAGATGTTACGATAGTTGAGAGCACGTTTGCGGTAAGTATCCGCTATCTCTTTATTACCGGCTTTCAAGGCTGTCTGATAAATAGTCCAGTCGTCGTATGCATATTCCAACGTAGAGGAAGCTGCCGTACCACTCTTGTCCAGCGGGATATATCCCAGCTTCATATAATCGGCTACACCTTCATAGTAAGGTACCGTAGATGTGCTAACCATCGCCGATAATGCCTCATCCACATTTGAAAAAACTCCTTTGGTTATTGCATCCGCCAGCACAGACACAGCATGATAACCGCTCATACACCAGTTCTCATTTCCCATCAGGCTCCATATCGGCAACATGCCATGCACGCTCTGCTGTTCATGTTTGATCATTGATTCCACCATATCCGCATTGCGTTCCGGTTTCACCAGGTTAAGGAACGGATGTTCCGCGCGATATGTATCCCAAAGTGAGAATATAGTATAGTTAGTGAATCCTTTCGCCTGATGTATGTTATGATCCAGACCGCGATAGGAACCGTCTACGTCCATATACACGGACGGATTAATCATGGTATGATAAAGCGAAGTGTAGAACATCGCCTTCTGATCCGGTGTACCTTCTATTTCGAAATGATCCAGTTCATTGTTCCAGTCTGTCCGTGCAGCTTCCGCCAACTGTTCGAAGCTCTTTCCGGAAGCCTCGGCACGCAGGTTCTTTACAGCGCCTTCCGTGCTGACTGCCGACAAGGCTACCTTTACAACCAGTTCGGGATCTTTGGCCGTTTCGAAGTTAAAGTAAGCCACGATCTTTCGACCAGTGATTTCCGGGAAATTCTTCTCCAGCTTGAAACGACGCCAAAAGCCATTGTACAATACCTTTTCCTTATCCTTATATCCGTAATCCTTGATCGGCTGTGACAAGGAAATGGCAAAATAGGTATAATTCGTACGTGCCCATCCGTTGGTGATGCGGTATCCTGTCAGCAATGTATCGTTTTCCACCCGCAGGTTTGCCCACAATACTTTGCCGTCATAATTATAGATACCATGCACCAGGTCCAGGATCAGATGACCGTCTTTTCCTTTCGGGAAGGTATATTTATGTACACCCGTCCGTTGAGTAGCTGTCAGTTGCGCTTTAATGCCATAGTCGTCCAGCATCACTTCGTAGTATCCGGGTGTCGCTTTCTCTGTGGCATGATCGAAGCGCGAACGGTAACCCTCTTCCGGATGGTCCGCCCGTCCGGGATTCAATTTTACATCGCCGACAGCAGGCATCAGCAATATATCTCCCAGGTCGGAATGTCCCGTGCCGCTGAGGTGGGTGTGACTGAAACCTACGATGGTTTTATCCCGATACTGGTAACCGGCACAATATTCATACGCATTCTTCTGATAAGCTCCATTCACATTATGTGGAATTGTGTCTGTGTCCGGACTCAGCTGTACCCATCCGAAAGGGGTGCAAGCACCGGGAAAAGTATGCCCCATACCATTGGTTCCGATAATCGGATTAACGTAATCTACCGGTTGCTGAGCTACGGCGGACAAGGTTACCGCCGCCATAGTCATCATCAATACTTTCTTTTTCATCTTATTCATACCTGCTTACTTGTTATCACGAGAGAAGGAATAGGGGAAGTCGGATTCGTTAATACCTCTTCCTTTATTCGGTTTATTATCCATATCAAATACCAGACGTCCGCCTTTCAGCAAGTCGAAATGATTCAGATAATTCTTTGTATAGTTCTTACCGTTATAGTTCAGCGAACGGATGTAACGATTGGCATCACTATTTTTAGGAGCGGAGATTTCCAGTTTCTTGCCGTTCTCCAGTGTGATCGTCGCTTTCTTGAAATAAGGAGCACCCATCACATATTCATTGCTGCCCGGACATACCGGATAGAAGCCTAAAGCGGTAAACACATACCAGGCAGAAGTCTGTCCGTTATCCTCATCACCACAATAACCGTCGGGAGTGGCAAAGTAGAGGCGGTTCATCACTTCACGCAGCCAGTACTGTGCTTTCCAGGGCTCGCCTGCATAGTTATACAAGTAAATCATGTGCTGGATAGGCTGGTTGCCGTGCGCATAGTTACCCATATTGGCAATTTCCATTTCACGGATTTCATGAATCACACCTCCGTAGTAGCTATCATCAAATATCGGTGGAAGGTTGAACACAGAATCGAGCATACTGACAAACATCTTTCTGCCGCCCATCAAATCGGCCAGTCCCTGTACATCATGAAATACAGACCACGTATAGTGCCAGCTGTTTCCTTCGGTAAAGGCATCCCCCCACTTGAACGGATTAAAAGGAGTCTGGAAGGTGCCATCGGCGTTCTTGCCACGCATCAGTTTTGTTTCAGGGTCGAACAGGTTGCGGTAGTTCTGGCTTCTGCTCTTATAGAGTTCCAGTTCTTCTGCCGGACGCCCTAGCTTTTCACCCATTCGGTAGATGCACCAGTCATCGTATGCATACTCTAATGTACGCGCCGCATTCTCGTTAATCTTTACATCGTAAGGCACATAACCCAGTTTATTATAATATTCGTATCCACGGCGCCCTGTTGTAGAAACTCTCGGATGTACACTGTTGGCTCCTTTGAGCAAACCTTCATACATTTTCTCCGCATCCGCTTTGGTCACATTCTTCATAAAAGCATCTGCCACTACGGAAGCCGAATTGTTTCCGACCATACAGCCACGATGTCCCGGACTCGCCCATTCGGGGAAGAATCCGCTTTCAAGATATGTATTCAACAGTCCTTCCTGCATCTTCTCTCCCATTGAAGGATATATCAAATTGACAAACGGGAACAGGCAACGGAACGTATCCCAGAAACCGGTATCGGTAAACATATATCCCGGACGGATTTCACCGTTATAAGGGCTGTAATGTACCGTTTCACCCTTCGCATTCACTTCGTGGAACATACGGGGGAATAATACCGAACGATACAGACAAGAATAGAAGGTACGCATCCGGTTCTCATCATCGTCTTCGACTTTGATACGTCCCAGTACGTCATTCCAAGCTTTACGTCCGGCTTCCTTGGTCTGTTCGAATGTCTTGTTTCCGATTTCTTTCAGATTCAGTTCCGCCTGTTCGGGGCTGATGAATGAGGAAGCCACTTTGGCATGCACCTGCTCTCCTTTCTTTGTCGAAAAACCGATGGCAGCACCTACGTGATTGGATTGCAGTTCAAGATGCGTCTCTACCAAATGGTAGTCCGCCCATACTTTATTAAATGTAAAAGGCTTGTCGAACTCTATCACAAAGTAGTTCCTGAAATTCTGCGGAACACCGCCACTGTTACGTGTCGTATAACCTACAATCTTATTTTCTTCAGGAATCACCTTCACATACGAACCACGGTCGAAAGCATCTACTACCACATAAGCATCGGACGCTTCGGGGAAAGTAAAACGGAAATACGCACAACGCTCCGTCGGGGCAATCTCCGTTGTCATGTTATACTCTGACAGATAAACACTGTAATAATAAGGAGTTGCTTTCTCTGCCTTATGCGAAAACCAGGAAGCACGGCTGTCCTGATCAATCTTCAGCTGTTTGGTCATCGGCATAATGGAGAACTGTCCGTAGTCATTGATCCAGGGACTGGGCTGGTGGGTCTGCTTGAAACCTCTGATTTTGTCAGAAGCATACGTGTAAGCCCAACCGTCCCCCATCTTTCCGGTCTGCGGCATCCAAAAGTTCATCCCCCAAGGCAGTGCAATGGCAGGATAGGTGTTTCCGTTGGAGAGCGAAATCTTGGAGTCGGTTCCCATCAGGGGATTCACGTAATCCACCGGCTGCTTTTGCGCAAAGATAGAGGAGACTCCCAACAATAGAGTCATTGTGATAGACAGTAGTTTCTGTTTATTCATGATATAAGAGTTAAACTATTAATATTAGATTAGCGAGTGTTATTATTCACGTTACAAATTAACGCAATAGAAAATTAATAACTATACTCTAACGTGACAAAAAGCACGTCCGGGCGAGAATGTCAGAGTAGAGAACTAGGAGTCAAACAGAGCACAAATTAAATTACTAATAATCAAATAATTGCCCATAAGAAAATACAAATAGAGTACAAACAAAAACAAAAGCAAGAAAGTAATCGAGATTATGTTCTGTTTACTTTCTTGCTTTTTTCAAAGACTGGTTACTTCTTCATTCTAAACCAACGCTCGCCTGTAGCACTTAGCACATACACCATACTGTCGTTGTCATCATAACTCCAATAGAAGCCGTCTTCCGAAACACAGAAAGAGAGGAATTTACTGTAATCCTGCTGTACACGGTTATAATCAGCCGGATTATTATTCCATCCGAATAAATCATATGGTTCGCCCAAGCTGATGAATATACGACCAGTAGCATTATCTGCTGTCATAGTAACCGCAAAGCCAATATAAGATCCCATACCACTCCACGGACAAGCAATCAAATTCCTCGGATTACGATCATCAAACTCCACACCAGAGTGGAAGATTCCCTTAAAGTCTGCATGAATCTCATCCTGATCTACTATATGGGTCTTCCAACCATCTGCATACCATGCTGCAATATCAGAGGCTTTCCGAGTATCACATACAACATTAGCATTGTCAGTTTCAATTTCACCATTCAAATAGTTGTAATAGAGTTTATTTAAACTTATTCCATCTACCGTCACATTGCTACCCAAAGTCAACACTGCATTTTCATCATTCGTTGTATCAATTATCATCGGATACTCTGTGTGTTTTACCACACCGTTATCTATTGCAGAAATCTTCACTTTCCAATTATTGCTCTCGTCGCAAATAATCAAATAGTGTGCAAGGAAAGAAGAGGATGACCTACGAAATACACCATTATTCAACTCTCCCTTAAGCAAATCCATGGCCTGTGCTTTATTATAAGCAATAATGGCCAATCGTTTTCTCTCCTTAGCTTGTTGCAAAGCTGCAGTTGAGACCGGAGTCAAGATCATTTCTTTGCCATGCGTCTGTCCTACAGCTGTAATTTGTGAATCAGAATACCCCGTAATGACAAATGTCGTCTCCGAGTTTTCGTTCAAATATTGTAGCATTCCTCCATTCAGCAAGGTAAGCAACACCGCTTTTTCCCCCTGGAAATCCAGAGAATAATCTGTTCCAACCTCATTCTTCAACAACGTTTCGTCTGAATCCGATGCTACATTTCCTTCTTCATCAAACAGAATGGCAAGCAAGCTACCGCGGAGAACAAGGTATTTTCCTTCTTCATCAAACTGAAAGTAGAACGTTACTCCTTGATAAATCATTTTCCATCCGTCTGCCGCACACAGTAGTTCTTTTACCTCTGAAGGACGCAAGCGGTCTGCACTCATGTCACCTTCATGTTCCCAGTCTTTCCAAGGTTCCGTCATGCCACAACTATAAAAAACCAGGCAACACAACGACAACATTATATAAATAAGTTTCTTCATGATGTTTTTCTTTTAAGATTTGAAATTAGAAATTAGGTATATATCCTCCCAAGTCCGGTCCCACTCCATAATTCTTGGCTGCTCCCGGCGCACAAATACGTAAGTCAATCATCGGCGGAATCCGTCCGTCATCCTTCACTTTCATCACACCGTCAGTAGTACCTCCCCAAGGATTCCGCATCTTGAAAAGATGAGTATTATCATCCGGCAAGATAAACGTAAACGCATGCCCACTGGTCGTCTGCCAATTTTGATCTACCTGTTCACCGCTTCTTGTAAAACCACCGATCACCAGTCTACCCTGTTTGAGCGACACTTCCACCGCGCGTTGTAAGTCTTCGGCAATCAATGCATTTGCACCGAAACCTACACTTTCCCCGTCGCCGGTAAAGATAGCAGAAACATATTCAGTACCAATACCACCGACATTAGAACTACCTTGATAGATCTGATTCCACTTAATCATAGCCTTTTCGAGAATCGTAGCCCAAGTGATTTCTTTATTTCTGCCGCCTAAGGCACCTAAATCGCCACTATTACCGATAAAATAGTCGCCACCTACACCAACTGATATTTGTTTTCCTTTCGGGTCATACATAGTAACTGTGTATGTTTTGTCCATATTATCCTTGATAATGTGTTTTACGAAACGGGGATAGAGGTATGCCATCGAAGCAATCACCGCACAAGCACAGCAGTCACCTACCCAACGCTGATTTACATCAGACATCACAGGATTTCCATTTGGATAAATGGATACAACATTGAATGTATTCCAAGCCATCTTCGTCCCACCATCTCCAAATGGTTCAGGTTCTTCAGTAGGATCGGCAAGCCATTTCAAGTCTGCTGCCGTAGCTTCTCTGTCATTCTCATGCTGTCTGCCCATCGGAGTTATCGCACTAAACGTACTGGAACCTTTACTAGCAATCAAGTCGTTGATATTCTCCGTATATGAACGCATGGCCACCAGTTTCCATTCAGCTATCTGCGTGGCAGCACCACCATTGTTCGCTTCAACAGAAAGTCTGTAGTAACGATAGGAAGTTGCATTATCCACTTCATAGCTTTTCTCTTCTTTTCTCGCTGCAAAAAGTTGGTTTGTCTGCGCATCCAGTTCTGTCCACGTAGTATTATCATTAGAACCATAGAGTGTCCAATCTTTCGGGTCCATTTCGGGAGTATCGGCAGCCGAGGTCAACGAATAGGCAGTGACAGCCTTACTACTATTTCCATTCCAAGTGATGTTGAAACTACTATGATAAGTAACATACTTCGTGTCAGCATTATCGTCTACCAAACGTCTGATTTCCGAACCGACAGGAGCATCAGCATATTGCGCTATAATTGTACCACTGGAGGGCATATTCGTGTTACCCGAACCAAGTACATAAGAAACCGGAACATCTTCGTTCGGACCTTCTCCTCCATTATCTCCTTCATCATCGTCGGACGAACATCCTGCCAGACAAAAGGGAATTAGCAGCACCAAAAGAAAAATGATTCTCTTCACTGCATTCACATCGCTACATCTTATTTGAGGTATCTTCATTGTTTTTCTTTTCATTAATTTCTTTCATTCATTCGCAGATCGGACATCCGGAGTATATTACTCCGTTGTCCATCCCAGATTTTGTACCATCTTCGGATTACGACGTACATCTTCGTCAGGAATCGGGAAGAGGTAATGTTTAGGCAAAAATGTACGTGTTTCTACTACTACCTTCTCAAAAAATGCAGGAGCATCCGAACGGAAAGCCATACCATGAATAGGTCCGCCTTCTCCACCTCTATGATATTTAGGATAAATCCAATCATCGCCTACAGCCATATCGGCTACTTTCCAACGACGTACATCAAAGAAATGATTCCATTCGAACATCAGCTCAACCAAACGTTCACGATGAATACGTTTGTCCACTCCGTCACGTGTATCTTCATAAGGAATGCATGCAAATCCATTATCGTCCTTAGTACCTACCGCACCATATCCAGGAATACCGGCACGGGCGCGTATCTTATTTACATACTTAATCGCTTCATTACGTTGGTCACAAGCGCTCAACGTTTCAGCATACCCCAAGTACATGTCTGCCAAACGAAGCAAAGTTGCACAATGCCTGTTAGCCCCGCTACGTCCTTCTTTTGAAGCCATTTTACGCATACCATAACCCGTGTAAGGGGCATCCCAATTGGCATTAGCATAACCGGAATTACCGTTATAAGTCAGTTCTGTGGTTATTTCTCCACGCGGAGTATCTGTCTTCAACCAAGTAGAACCATGGAATGTAATGTTCGTATAAAAACGCGGTTCGCGATTAGCCCATTGTTTCAATGTTTGATTCGAATTGCTCTTGAAGTAGGTTCTGGAAGGAACTACTTCGTCAGTATAGTCACTCGACCATCCCAAATATTCATTAGAAGGTACCCCCTCATATTCCTTATAGTTCGTATCGTCAACAATCCGGCGACCGTCTTTCATAAAGTACAAGTCCACCATTTCCTGAGGTACACCAAATCCCAGACCACCTCTCAAAGCACCATTATTATCATCGTACCCCTTGTGATAAGGCGTGGTTTCGTAAGCCCGGTAATCATGGTCTGCCAAGCGAATGAAAATCTGTTCTTTATTCTCTGTACCGTACAAAACTCCCGATGTCACTTTTCTATAAGATTCATAGAAATCAATCTTTCCATCGGCTGTCTTCTCCGTATATAAAGAGAAAGTGTTACCGTATTCATCAAAGAATTCTTTGTAAGCATCACGTGCAGCCTCCCATTTCGCTTTTTCCTGCGATTTATCTTGCGGAAAGAGTTGCTTGCCACTTTCCGGATTAACGATGGCGGCATAATCGGGATTACAATTGAATAGCGGACTTGCCGCATACAACAACATTTTCGCTTTGAAAGCTTTACATGCAGCTCTGTCTATACGTCCCAAATTGGATCCGTCATATCTATCAGGAAGCTCATTTGCCGCATCATCAAATTCCTTCGCCATAAAAGCCACACATTCATCTACCGTATTACGTTCTTTCAGCAGTTCAGCAGTAGAAATATCCAATGGAATTGGTTCTTCCCCCAAAATCACAAATGGGCCGTAGGAACGGAAAATCATGAAGTAATAGAAAGCACGCAAAGCTCTGGCTTGCGCTTTCCACTGTTTGCGTTGTGCGGCCGAAGCTTCCAAACAACGGTCTACATTCATGATAAATGTACTGGCACGAGAAATTCCTTTATAATACTCGATGTACCAAAAGTTTATCCATGAGGAACCTGCATAGGTGGCTCCGGAAGCCCATTCGCTACCATTATTTCCGTCCCATGAAAGCTTGCATTCCAACGAACCGGTTGTCCAGATCCCCGACATCGTATTCCTTGCAAAACGTTCTAATGTTTCATCGGGCACATAATTATACACATTATTCAAAAACTGTTCTGTCTTCGAGCGATTAGTAAACGTATCCTCCAAGTCATATTGTTCACCGGGGATTGCATCGAAGAAATCATTGCACGAACTAAGTCCGACCACCAAACACAGCGCCAAAGTTCCTATTTTAAATATATTTTTCATATCCTTCTTGCTAACTGATTATTATTAAAAACTTACATTCACACCTACTGAATAAGTACGTACATTAGGATAAGCAGTACCATTATTGGTATTCAACTCCGGATCCCATAATTTGAACTTAGAGAATGTCAATAGGTTGGTGCCCATCACATAAATACGCGCACTCTTCAGGAATGTTTGATTAATCAACTTCTTCGGGAGTTGGTAAGCAATAGTCAACTGTTTCAGACGCAGGAAACTGACATCTTTCTGCCACCATGTGCTGGTTTTCATATTATTTTGATTCGCATTGTTTCCATGATGCAAACGAGGATAGAATACATCCTGATTAGTCGGATTGTCAGCAGACCATCTGTCAGTAATGTTTGCAAACAAGTTCGTAATACCTGAACCATCATTAAAAGGATACATGGCATTTCCTCCCAAACAACGGTCTGCCTTGGCATTTCCGGCAAAGAGCGCACCGACAGAGAAATCACCTAATTGTAAATCTGCACCGAAACCATAATAAATCTTAGGTACGTCACCCTGACCTATCAGACATTTATCATAATCGTCAATTACTCCGTCACCATTTAAATCCTTATATTTGATATCACCCACTTTCGAAATCTGTCCCGGATGCCCTTCACCAAACTGCTTGGCATGGTCCATGATCTCTTCTTCACTAGTGAATAACCCTTCGGCGATCCATCCCCAACGTCCGTTCACGTTCGTTCCTCTTTTTTCCATCCACGGATACTGTACCCGGGGATCATCGTTCTCTATAATTTTATCTTCATTCCATGAGAAGTTACCACGGACAGTCAGGAAACATTTCTTACCGAGTTGCTGTGTATATTCCAATGTAGCTTCAAAACCCTTATTGTCTACCACTCCCAAATTAGCATAAGGCATTTCTACGAACCCGGAATAATCAGGAATAACGCGTCGGGTAATAAAGATGTCTTTACGATGTTCTTTAAAGATATCTAATGTCAGCGAAAGATTGTCTTTGAAAAATTTTAAGTCAACACCTAAGTCTTGCTTGCGGGAAGTAGACCAACCGACATTGGCTCCGTACTTGCTGAACCCCCAACCACCAACACCGTTATTCTGGTCGCCAAAACGATAACCATCTACGCTCGCCATCTGGTCTAGGTACATAAAACGCCGTCCTGTTACAGCATCCGTACCAACTAAGCCATCTGTATAACGCACTTTAAAGTAAGAAACAGTTTCTTGCAAAGATTCCCACCAAGCCTCATTAGAGATAGCCCAGCCAAGACCAAATGCAGGGAAGAAACCGAAACGTTTTTCTGGACTGAAGTTCTCGGAACCATTATACCCAAGGTTTGCCTCGAAAAAATAACGGTCGTTCCATGAGTAAGTAGCACGGGCGGCCAAGCCTTGTTGCTTATAGGGCAAAGAACCGATCAGATTATCAGAACTCGAACGGTAAATCTTTTGGTTATAAAGTAAAAGACCACCTATCCTATGCAAACCGAACGAACGGTCGTAATTTAAAGAAGCTTCAAAGTAAGTACTTCTAGAGTCGGAAGCGCCTTGGTCAAATGCAAGATCTTTATGTCCTGTATAGGTCAGTGCATACCGATAATTGCCATCTGCATCAAATACATCGTCATTCCACAATCCGTTTTCGTCTTTAGTTCCGGCAAAATTGTAAGTATCTTCACGTTTGTTATACTTCAGGTCACGACTGTTATGCACGTCGAAAGCCAACATGGCAGAGGCGGTAAGCCCTTTACTCCACTTCCAGAAACCAAGGTCTTGCGTCAAACGAATGTTGGAGTTCAACTGATTTCTTGCTTCATTTTTGTAACCACGACGAGTCAAATCAGCATACGGGTTACGGAGGTCACCATTGGTAGAGATACCTGGTACAGAACCATCAGGCATCATTAATGGCAAATAGACCGGATTAATCTCCATGGCTGACGCAAACAAGTCACTGGTAGATTGCTGCGGATAGTTACCCATAGACAGGAAACCATTGAAGCCCAAATCAATAGTAGTCGTTTCTGTTGGCTTCAAGTTCAAATTAGCGGTATAATTGTAGCGGTCGTAACGGATGTTAGCATCATAGTTCTCCATTTCAGCGGTACGTGTCAGACCTTTTTCATTATAATAACTCAATGAAACGTAGTAAGTGGCATTAGGTACACCACCACGCACACTTACATTTACACGACGATTATGTCCCCAGTCATTGAATAATTCATTCATCCAATCAACGTTCGGATACAAATAAGGATTGAACATCAGTGGATTATCATTCGGTAGTAATCCATGGGCTTTCTTCGTAGCCTCAATATATTGAGGAGAATATAACATACTGCCTCTAGTATCCATATACGCTTCATTGGCAGCATCCATATACGTAAAGGCATCCGCCATTTCAGGTTTCTTTGTCAATGTCACAAAACCTTCATAGTAGTCTACTGAGAATTGCGGCTTGCCCACCTTACCCGGTTTGGTTTTAATCAGAATTACACCATTAGCACCGCGTACTCCATATACAGCTGTGGCAGAAGCATCTTTCAGCACCGTAAATGACTCAATGTCTTCAGGGTCGATATTATTGAAACTACGTTCCACACCATCCACCAATACCAATGGTTTAGAGTTCTGACCCGCCAGTGTAGAAATACCACGGATCCAAAGATCGGAATCATCATGCCCCGGTTCTCCTGAACGTTGCACAGCTACTACACCCGGCAAACGTCCAGCAATAGCAGAAGATAAATTAGCCGTCGGCATCTTTATATCTTCTATTTTCATAGATGACTGCGCACCTACTACCGATACTTTACGTTGATGTCCGTAAGCCACAACTACCACTTCGTCCAGTGACGATACATCTTCTGCAAGAATTACGTCCAGCACTTTCTGTTTGCCTACTTTTACCTCTTGTGATTTATATCCTATATAGGATACGATAAGAATGGGATTGTTACTCGTCAGTTTCAGATTATACTGACCATTGGTGTCTGTTATGGTACCATTCGTAGTACCTTTTTCCTGAACGCTCACTCCAATGAGCAATTCGCCTTTTTCATCAGACACACGCCCTGTTACAGGAGTACCTTGTGCCCACACTACTGTACTAAATGTTAGCAGTAATGCCAATAGCCACAATGTCTTTGTGTGATGTTTTTCCATTTCAAACAAATTCATGTTACTTTGTTTTTTTTAATTAATACTAAGGTTATCAATCGCCTATATAATTCTTATAAGCGGAAGCAAATTAAAAACTTTTAATATTAAGAATATTCCGCAGAAGTGACAAAATTATGTCAAAATAAGAATGCTCATTCATAGAACAGAAAGGAGAAATAAAGCACATTATAAACATCTATATATCAACACATAGCATTCATTTGCGCACAAACAGAGCACAAGTTTGCGCACATTGTATCAAGTTATAATAGCCGCCTTTTCACCACTTTTATTAAAAAGTTTATTCGTAAGTAGTAATAAATAAAATCTATACAGACATGAATTCAAATATATCTGTCACCCCAAACGACCAAAGAACAGAAGGAATGAAGGAATCCCGAATCATTAACCGAAAGACTTTGAAAAACTAATTTCTTATCAGTCCAAATTGATTCGTTCTACTGTAGTTTCCCTTTCGTTCCACTATAGTTGGACGCAAGAAGCACTATAGTTCCTCTTGCGCCCAACTATAGTGGAACGAATAAATAAGGACCTCGAAAGACTTAATTATCCGGAATTACTGATCTAAGGATTCGGGTAATACATCCATAAAACTCAATTAGTAAAGAATAAGATAGTGGGGATAGCATTATCGGAGTTGCTCCCGATAATCTTTCGGCGTCATTCCGAATCGGCGGGGGAGACATTTTTTTAAAAAGAAACAGCGGGACTACAGAAG
>OGUK01001167.1_pt1 | contig 17882 bp, 16 predicted proteins | sample 1553151 | NCBI WGS metagenome assembly OGUK01 (sample SAMEA2580208, study PRJEB22360) | human gut metagenome | biome: human gut; feature: human-associated habitat; material: faeces | place: Denmark | collected 2008/2010
GCCCGGCCGTCCATGGCCGGGCATTTCTGTTTTTCTTGGGCATAATTCTACAGTCTCTAAGCAGCTTCGCTATTCGCCTGCTCGGAAGTGCGTGTGCGCTGCCGGATGCCCGGCGCTTACGTCACTTACGTTGTGACAGTATTTTACGATTTTAGATTTGCGTTTTTTTAGTTATTGGTTGGTTGCAAGCTTGACACCTTGCTGTCAAGCTTGCGTTTGAAAGTTATTTTTTGGTGGATTACTACGATATCTCATGATGACAATTAACATATGTGTCAGTTTTCAGATATATCACATATAATAAGTATTCGAGGTCCAAATATCAAAGATATTTGAACCTCGGGGGATTATGCTATAATACTATAATGCCATAGCACCGTAGCACTATAGAGCCATAATGTTATAATGCCATTATGCTATATAATTATATTATCCGATTTGTCTGACAAGATTTATCATTTCGATTGCGCCGAGTGCACAGTCATATCCTTTGTTTCCGGCTTTTGTTCCGGCTCTTTCTATTGCCTGCTCGATGTTTTCGGTGGTAACTACTCCAAACATTACCGGGATTTCTGATTCGAGTGATACTGATGCGATTCCCTTTGATACTTCGTTGCACACATAGTCATAGTGGCTTGTTGCACCTCTGATTACTGCTCCGAGGCAGATGATTGCATCGTATTTTCCACTTTTTGCCATCTTCTTTGCGATGAGTGGTATCTCGAATGCTCCCGGCACCCATGCTACATCTATGTTTTCCTCCGGCACGTCGTGTCTTACGAGTCCGTCCTTTGCTCCTCCTAAGAGCTTTGATGTGATAAATTCATTGAATCTTGCTACTACGATTCCTACCTTGATTCCATCCTGTGTCATTTTTCCTTCGATTACGTTCATTTTTTGTTCTCCTTATGTTTTTTATTTTTACTCAGATGAGTTTATCTGCAATTATTAACTATTTAGAATTTGTTACTATTCAGAATCCCCGCACACATTGCAAAAACGCTCGATGCGGTGTACTAATATGAGAGTATGTGTCCCATGCGTTTCTGCTTGGTTTTCAGATAAAACAGGTCATGCGCGGTGGCGCTCATCTGGATCGGCACACGCTCGCTGATTTCCATGCCAAACTCTGAGAGCTGGTATACCTTGTCAGGGTTATTTGTGAGAAGGCGCAGACTGTGTACGCCAAGCTCTCTTAATATCTGGGCTCCGATATAGTACTCGCGCTCATCTCCGGCAAAGCCGAGTGCCAGATTTGCTTCGAGTGTGTCCATTCCCTGCTCCTGAAGCTCATATGCCTTCAGCTTATTTATCAGGCCGATGCCTCTGCCCTCCTGACGCATGTAGAGCAATATTCCTCTACCCTCCTCGTCTATCTGTCTCATGGCCGCCTCAAGCTGCTGGCCGCAGTCGCAGCGCTGTGAGCCGAATACATCTCCTGTGAGACACTCTGAATGTACTCGGCAGAGCACATCTCTTCCATCTGCGATTTCGCCCTTTACAAGTGCCACATGATGCTCTCCGTTTAATCTGTTGACAAAGCCATATGCCTTGAATTCTCCGTATTTGGTTGGCAGCTTTACCTCTGTGACACGGTCAACGAGCTTTTCATGTATCTTTCTGTATTCCTGAAGTGCCGCTATTGTGATGAACTTGATGTTCCATTTTTTTGCAAGCTCCATGAGCTCTGTTGTGCGCATCATGGTACCGTCCTCACGCATTATCTCACAGCACAGTCCACATTCCTTTAGTCCTGCAAGCCTGCACAGATCGACTGTTGCCTCTGTGTGTCCGTTTCTCTCCAGTACGCCGTTTTTCTTTGCAAGAAGCGGAAACATGTGGCCCGGACGTCTGAAATCCTCAGGCTTTGCGTCATCAGAGACACATTTCATTGCGGTGATTGAGCGCTCTGCTGCGGAAATGCCTGTGGTTGTTGAGACATGGTCTATTGATACTGTAAATGCTGTCTCATGATTGTCTGTATTTTCCTGCACCATCTGTGGAAAACGAAGCTTCTTTACATATTCCTGCGACATCGGCATGCATATCAGACCCTTGCCGTGCATCGCCATAAAGTTGATGTTTTCTGTTGTGGCAAATTCTGCCGCACAGATGAAATCGCCCTCATTCTCTCTGTCCTCATCATCTGTGACAAGTATTATTTTTCCTGCACGAAGCTCATCAAGTGCTTCTTCTACTGTGTTGAATTTCATATTTTATATCCTTTCTCTTATGATTTTGAAGCTGTTCAATTACATAATTTTTTAACCATTCAGCCCACGCACATTTGCAAACCCGCACAATACCCGTGCTTTTATGTTAAAAGCCGTATTTTGCCAGGAAATCTCTTGTTATTCCAACCGGTTGTTTTTTATTTTTGCCGGATTTATGTGGTACATTTTCCTTAATTGTCTGTGCTCCTGTCATTTCTTCTGTTATTCCTTCCGACTGCCCTTTAAACAACAGCTTCTCAACATATTTTCCTATGATATCTGTTTCCAGATTTACGACAGCTCCCACTTTTCTGTCCTTTAGCACAGTCTGGCTTACCGTGTGCGGTATCGCTGATATCGAGAAATTATCCTCTGCAACCTTTGCGACTGTGAGGCTTATTCCATCGATTGTGACGGAGCCCTTCTCGAGTATATAGCGAATGAGCTGTGGTGCGGCATGTATCGTATACCAGATGGCATTGTCATCCTTTTTGACCTCCACAATCCTGCCTGTTCCGTCAACATGTCCCGACACTATGTGCCCGCCGAATCTGCCATCTGCTGCCATCGCACGCTCCAAATTGACATGTGCTCCTCTCATCGCATTTGCAAGCGATGAACGGTTTAGCGTCTCGTGCATGACATCCATGTGGCATGAGCCTTGTGACCGTGAGGCAGATACCGTTTACCGCTATGCTGTCTCCGACCTTTGTTCCAGCTAGCACTTTTTCAGCTCTGATTATAAGTACTGCTGAGTTTGCTCCACGTGAAATTGTATCTATTGTTCCAACTTCTTCAACTATTCCTGTGAACATTGTGTATCGCCTTTCTTTTTCTATATTTTCCTCACACTCATTTGCATAATTTACATGGTAAATTGTTTACAATTGTTTCCGGTCTCACCAAGGCGAAACAGTAACAATTACATCAATTACACAACATCACACTCGATAAGGAAATCATCACCAAGCTTTGTTACCTTACTGTTTCCAAGCATTACGGCATGTGCCGGCGAGTCGGTTCCCATTCCCTCTATCGGTGTTTTTGCATCCGCCCCTCCGAAAAGCTTTGGTGCAATGTAAGCGTATACCTTATTCACAATCCCGCTCTTAAGGGCTGACCAGTTGAGTATTCCGCCTCCCTCAAGCAGAATGCTGTCTATGTTTCTTTCGCCGAGCTTTTGCATGAGGTCATTTAAATCAATATGACCGTTTTTTTCAGCTACATACAGAATTTCTATTCCGTTTTCTTCAAGCCGTGTTATTTTTCTGTTTTTTTGATAATTATTGTTTTCTTCTATACTATCTTTTTCAGTATCAGGTAAGGCTTCTGAATGTGCGGTTTCACGATATCGCTCACTGACTGCAACTATCGTCGGCACTTCCTTTGCAGTATTTACTATCTGCGATTCCAGTGGAAGCTTAAGGTGCGTATCGCATATTATGCGGATTGGATTTACTCCGCCCTCGATTCTGCATGTAAGCAGTGGATCGTCTGCAAGCACTGTTCCTATTCCTGCCATTATGGCTTTATATCTGTGGCGCAGGTTTTGCACATGTTCTCTCGCTTTTTCTCCTGTTATCCACTTTGATAGTCCTGAATATGTGGCTATCTTTCCATCCATCGTCATGGCATATTTCATAGCGACGTATGGACGTCTGGTCTGTATAAAGTAAAAGAATACATCGTTCAGCCTGTCGCACTCGTCTTTAAGCACCTGCGTGACAACCTCTATCCCATGCTCTTTAAGGATTTTGATACCGCCCCCGGCGACAAGTGGATTCGGGTCATCCGAGCCCACATATACTCTTTTTATACCGGCTTCTATCACTGCCTCCACACATGGCGGCTGCTTGCCATGATGACAGCAGGGCTCGAGAGTCACATACATATCCGCTCCCTGTGGCGATTCCTTGCAATGCTTTAACGCATTTCTTTCCGCGTGCAGCTCTCCGTATCTCTCATGCCAGCCCTCTCCGATTATCCTGCCGTCCTTTACAATCACAGCTCCGACCATCGGGTTTGGCGAGGTATATCCCATGCCGCGTTTTGCAAGCTCAATCGCCCTTCTCATATATTGTTCATCAGTCATTTGAGTTCCTTTCTGCATATTCTTTATATGCCCACTAAAAAAGCCCCAAACTATTAATGTTCAGGGCCTAGTAATTTCAAATATCATAATCTCAAAAAAATATGCACTAACTGCATTTCATGATAAGAGTGTCAAAAGGTATTTTGAGATAAAAAAATCTGGAATGTATCAAAACACTCCAGAGTAGATATCTGTTATAACTATGATATGTGCTGTATCTATATCTGAAACTGAATCTAAAACCCAGCTATCTATACTCTGCATATATCATATTCGCATCTTCTTTCATCCAGACTTTAACTGTTGCTACTGGAATTTCACCAGTTCGGCCATTATTGGTTCGCGGAGGTTACCGCCAGTAGAGAATTTCACTCTGCCCTGAAGTATTATTTTATTGCACTTCTATTATATAACTATTTCTATCTTTTTTAAAGGTCTATCAATCCATAATGTTTTAAAGCATAAGCAACACCGTCATCATCAACATCTTTCGTCACAAAATCAGCAATGCTTTTTAACTCATCACCGGCATTACCCATAGCTATAGCAAGAGAAACATGTTGTAACATTTGTTTGTCGTTTCCCCCATCACCAAAAGCCATCGTATCTTTTAAATCAAGACCATAATATTCTAAGAATTGATCGATTCCTAATTGTTTTGTCCCACCTATTGGTGAAATATCACAAAAAGTCGGATGCCATCTTGCTGAAATACAATGAGGCATATGACTTAATATTTCTTTTTCTTCTTTTTCATCAACAAAACACATGATTTGATAAATGGATTTATCAATGACATGACTACAATCTCCTGCAGGATGATCATCATTATGAGTAATGGCATGAATGGCATCTACACGCTTATCGCGGTAATTGAAATATTTTGTGTTTTCTTCGGTAAAACCACAAGGAACTTGATGGTCTTCTAAATAATCAAGCAGAGCTTGTAGATCTTCTTTTTTAATGGTATTTGAATAAATGATTTGATCATTTGTATAACAATATTGCCCATTTAAAGTAATGTAACCATCAAAAGGAAAATCATTTAACACATCTAAGCCATCTTTTCCTGTTACAACAACCCGTGTACGGGTAAATTTATCTTGGTATTTTTTCCCTTCCATATTAAAGGGATAAACCATCATGTAATCAGCATTAAAAAGAACTGTTGCCGTATCATGAGGATAAAATGTCATCATCATTTTGAGGTCTTCTATATCCTGCTCGGTAGCACCAGGATATCCATACTTAAAATCAGTTTTAATACGATTATAAGTTAGTGAAGAGACATTCTTAAATAAACTTTTGTTTTTCCTTATTATCCCTCCATAACGGAGTCCATTAGCTCCAGATAAATATACAAATATATTACATTGTCCATCATGATTCTTCAAAATTGAATGTACTGTTCCCAATCTTCTTAAAGGACTCTTATAATCATCTGTAACATATATCATTCGCATGTTATCTGATAGATCGTATTGATCAGAAAGAGAAAAATTCAGACCAATAAGTTCTAAATCTTGTTCAAATTGGGATGATTCATTTTGAGCACTTAAATTAGTAAAACTACAGAGCAGTAATACTACTATATACAAATTCTTTCTTATCATTGTCTTTTCTTCTATTTAGAGAATAAAAAAACACCTTTAAAATCCATTAAATATTTATCAAAGTCTTTTATTCCTTGATCCGTCATTGCAAAATAAAGAAAAACATCGATTCCATTTTTCTCAATTGCAACTACCCGTACACGTGTAAAGTTATCTTCATACTTTTTCCCTTCCATATTATATGGATAGACCATTATATGGTCTGCGTTGAAAAGGGTTCGTGCTATATCTTGTGGGTAAAATGTCATTATCATTTTCAGATCTTCTATATCTTGTTCAGAGGGGCTAGAATTTGGTCTACCGTAATTTAAATCATGCCTAACACGACTATAAGTGGAAGAAGATATATCTCCAAACAATTCTTTATTTGCTTTTACCAAACCTCCATAACGAATTTCTCCAGCTCCTACTAAACATACAAAAATTCTACATTGTCCATCATGATTTTTCAAAATTGAATGTACTGTTCCTAATCTTCTTAAAGGATTCTTATAATCATCTGTAACATATATCATTCGCATATTATCTGACAGATCGTATTGATCAGAAGGAAAAAACCTCATATTAATGAGTTCTAAATCCTGTTCAAACTGAGAAGATTTATTTTGAGCACTTAAAATAAGAGAACTACAAAACAATAAAACAAATACAATAATGTTTCTCATGTTCATTTTTTACCATTACCATCTTTTACTAGAATAAAACACTGTCTATGAACTTCTTCCAGCTCGAAAAAAAGAAGATTTTCCATTTCTAGCGGTATAATCATCAAGCTGTTCTTGTGTTATCTGACCATAAGTTCTATTTTGTGGATCAAAATACTCCATAACACTGCCTTCATGCCTAGTAATTACAATCGCATGATATTCCCCGCTAGGACTTATCCCCATTCCCTCCATTAAATTAGGGTTGAATACAAAAATCTCCCGGCTACTACTGCCACAATCAACGCCTGAGCCGAAAAAGTAATTAAAACATTGGCGATTATCGCTACTGCTACCTGTAAAGCCATACTTATTTTCATTAAAAGTACTGCCACAATGCCCATAATATTCACGTGCCATTTCCATCGCATCGTCAGCTGAATAGTTCGAACCACAACTATTTATATAAGCTATGCATCTCCACCAACAATCATTAGGGTCATATCCTCCCATATATAAACGTAATTCCGACTCGTCTAAACATATAGCCTCTTTTTCCAGTTCTTTCAGGCTTATTTTTTTTAGTTTTCTCATATTATTGTAATTAGAAGTTAATACAAAGCTTTTATCAAGTAAATTAATTATATGAATCAAAGATAAAATCTAAATATCAACTTTTTCAATATATTTATTTCAAAGTTGCAATTCGGTAACTATTAATATACAATTCGGTCAATATCAAGCTTTAGTTTATATGCTTTAAATAAAATCATAAACTTTCTTTATCCATAAAACAAGGAATACATACTATCAATGTCTTATTATTAAGCATTACTAAATTAGATGAATACCCTCTAGTTTTATTCAAGTTTATATTCCTGCTTTGTGCAATTTAGCCAAAACAGTAACCGAATTGTATATTAATAGTTACCGAATTGCAAATCAACAATCAATAATTAATTATACTTCTACTTTGAAACCCTACATTTGCTATAGTAATAACTAACAGATTTATATAACCAATCCCATGAATCTAACAACTTTTCCTCATGAATTTCAGATGGATGCCAAAGATTGCGGTCCTGCATCTTTAATGATTATTGCAAAATTCTATGGGAAATATTATTCACTCCAATATTTACGGGATTTATGCGGCATAACCCGAGAAGGCGTATCATTTTTAGATATAAGCTATGCAGCAGATAAGATCGGATTAAGAACAGTTTCAGTAAAAGCAAGCATGCATGATATCGTAGATCGTATATCTTTGCCTTGCATCATACATTGGAATGCTAATCATTTTATTGTTGTATACAAAGCGAGCAAAACCAAGATATATGTATCAGATCCGGCAAAAGGACTCGTATCTTATTCACATGAAGAATTTAAAGATAAATGGTATAAAAAAGGAGAAGAAACAGGAGTACTAATGGCTTTGGAGCCGATGGCAAACTTCAAACAAATAGAGGCTAATGAGAAAATCGAACGTTTAAAAAGCTTCGAAAACTTATTAGGGTATTTCTTACCTTACAAAAAAGCATTCGGGATTTTACTGTTTATCATGCTCATGGCAACCTTGCTCCAAGCATTTCTGCCTTTCATTTCCAAGCCAGTAATTGACATAGGAATCCATACGCGCGATATCACTTTTATACAGATGATGCTCGTCGCTAATATTATTCTTTTACTAAGTGTCACATTATCCAATGCTTTGCGCGACTGGGTATTATTACATGTATCAACCCGAGTCAATATATCCCTGATATCAGATTATCTGATCAAACTAATGAAACTCCCAGCCACTTTCTTTGAGAACAAATTAGTCGGAGATATTTTGCAGCGTGCCAATGATCATGAGCGTATACGTAATTTCGTTATGAACAACTCTCTAGGCATGCTATTCTCATCAATGACATTTTTGGTTTTCAGCGTCATACTCCTAATATATAACGCAAACATTTTCTTTATATTCATGGGAGGTAGTATCCTCTACGTTTTATGGATATTCTTTTTTCTTAAAATACGTAAGAAACTAGATTGGGAATATTTTGAATTAACCTCAAAAGACCGTAGCTATTGGGTGGAAACAATCAACAATATTCAAGAAATAAAAATAAACAATTACGAGGATACAAAGCGATGGAAATGGGAAGCGATACAGGCACGTTTATATCGCCTCAACATAAAAGTTTTAAAAGTAAACAACGCACAAATGCTTGGGTCACAATTTATAAATAATATGCAAAATATGGCCGTTACTTTCTTTTGTGCTGTAGCTGTCATAAATGGTGATATCACATTTGGTGTAATGATTTCGACACAGTTCATTATTGGCATGTTAAATGGTCCTATCACTCAATTTGTCGGTTTCGTCCAATCCGCTCAATATGCCAAAATCAGTTTTATGCGTATCAATGAGATACACCAATTGAAAGATGAAGATGAGATGGCATCTATCATATCCAACAATATAACCTTGCCTCAAAACAGGAATTTGATAGTAAGCAACCTCTCTTTTCAATATTCGCCCAATGCACCTCTTGTTCTCAAAAATCTCAATTTTATAATACCGGCAGGCAAAGTCACTGCGATTGTAGGAGATAGCGGTTGCGGTAAATCAACTCTACTCAAACTCTTGTTAAGACTATACATGCCTTCTTATGGTGAAGTCTGTATTGGAAACATGAATATAAATACAATAAGTCTCCGACAATGGCGAGCGAAATGCGGATGTGTCATGCAGGATGGTAAGGTATTCAATGATACCATACAAAACAATATTGTACTAAATGACGAGGACGTTGATTATGAAGCTTTACAGCAAGCTACCCAAATAGCAAATATTGCTCAGGAAATTGAAAGAATGCCACTCGGTTATCAAACAACGATCGGAGAAATGGGAAGAGGACTTAGCGGAGGACAAAAGCAGCGTTTACTTATAGCCAGAGCACTTTATAAAAAGCCTGAATATCTCTTTTTGGACGAAGCCACTAATGCCTTGGACACCATTAATGAACAAAAAATAGTACAAGCTTTAAATTCTGTTTTTCAGAATAGAACAGTTATTGTTATCGCGCACCGATTGAGTACAATAAAAAAAGCCGATCAAATAATTGTCATGAAAGATGGCATAGTAGTTGAAATGGGCTCACATGACTCCTTAATGAAGAATAAAAGAAAATACTATGAACTAATTCAAAGTCAATATGATTTGGGAACGGAAAAATAAGGAAGTAATAGAGGGGAAAACCTCAAAAAGAAGTGAGGAAATAAACGACATTATCGACAAAATGCCTATGACGTTTGGGAAATGGGTTGCCAGAGCGGTAATTTTCTTCTTTGTATTATTGCTAACCATGGGATGGGTCATCAAATATCCGGATACAGTAACCGGACAAATAAAAATTAATTCGAACCTTTCTCCTGTCAGACTTGTGGCTAATGCATCAGGTAAGATGCAACTATTGAACATCACTCCACAGGAAAATGTAAAAGAAGGACAGTATATCGCAATTATACAGAATTCTGCAACGACTGCCGATGTTATTAGAATAAATAACCTCATCCATGCATTTGATCCCAACAATTTAAAAATGATCCTTCACGAAGAATTATTCCCAAAGAAAATTTCATTAGGAGAACTTAATTTGAAGTATTATGCATTTTTATCTGCTCTTGAGAGTTATAAAAGATTTCTTTCCGGCGACAGCTATAAACAACAAAAAAGAAATCTGCTCACTAATATTAAATGGCAACATATTACGGCAACTGAAAATTCAAGCGGCATAAACATATCCCAAAAGAAACTCGATGTTACAGAAAAATGGTATCGTAAATATCAGACCATGAATAAGAAGGATGCAGTTGCAGGACATGATGTAGATAATATTCTGAATGATTTTTTATCGGCAAAGCTGAATTATCAAAATTTGAAGAAAGAGAATGCATCTATTCAGCTACAAATCGCTGAAAATGAATATCAACTTAATCGTTTGGAAATAGAACAAAACGAAAAGGACAGCCAACTACAGATGGAATTACTCACCACATACTATGATTTAAGGGATAACCTTAAAGTTTGGGAAAACAAATATATTTTTAAGGCTCCATTTACCGGTAAAGTAGAATTTCTTAATTTTTGGGTTGATAATCAATTTATTCAATCCGGAGAAGAAGTATTTAGCATCATACCTCCTCAGAATATAACGGTTGGTCAGATGCTATTACCTGCAAGTGGGGCAGGTAAAGTAAAAAATGGCAGTAATGTTATCATTAAACTAAATAATTTTCCATATACGGAATTCGGTTCCATTAATGGCACTGTTGCATCAATATCACTAATAACAAAAGAACAAAAGGCACAAGAAAGTTCTATCGATTCTTATCTGATTACGGTTGATCTGCCGCAAGGATTAAAAACCAATTATGGAGAAGTTCTTGAATTCCAATATGAATTAGGTGGAATAGCTGATATCATTATACGGGACAGGAGGCTTATCGAAAGGTTATTTGATAATTTAAAGTCCAGAGTGAAATAGCATTCATATACCGAATTGCATATCTATAACAACCGAATTGCATATTTACAAATCCTTATGCATTCTATATAAAAAATAAAACCTATTTTTGTTTCTATCGTTAAAACGATAGAAGGTTTTATCTTCAACATATTAAACTATAACGATGTTATGAAGAAACTAAAAAAAATCAATCTAAACAAATCTTTTGAAGATTTTACTCCACTAAAAGAATGGGAGCTAAGAACGATAGTTGCTGGTGATGGTGATCCATCATGGGATTGCTTATTCAATGCTTTCATTTACACCTACGAAGAACTATATGGTATAACTTTGAATAAAGACGAGATGGTACAGTTTTATATAAATTATACAAACCATAATCCCGAAGCCGAAGGGGGAGCTAATATTGGTTCTTTTATGAATTTCATTCAGTATTATGGTTATCAAGGTTCTCAAAACATAGGAGGAACCATGAATAGTTTCAGTACAACCCAATGGGCATCCTTTCAACTAGATTCTAGCGGAATACTACATTTCGCGATACCAAAAGCAGCATATAGAGATGCAAATGGGAACCTTATGCTAAGGTGCTACGACCCTACACTAAAAAGTGAAAGAGACTATAGTTACGAAAGTTTGAGAGGTGTTTTCGATATAAATACAGTTCCCTTTATCGATAGTCCTATATCGGGATCTTACGATTCTTATGGCTCTTTCGGATCTTATCCGATAACGGGAAGTGACGGGATTTATTACGGTTAAACTCTACTAATATGAAATATTTATATTTTATTCTGTTCTATCTTATCAGCTTTCAACTTAAAGCCCAAAACACAGTCTCCCCAAAAAGGGACATTGACAGCGATTCCATTTGTTTGAAAAACGGAATTATCCCAGGACATGTACCACTTCTGACAGGAATACCAATTAAAACTATGACATTACAAATGTGGCTAAAAAAAATAGGACTTAAGCACAAAAAATCAAAACTTATCAAATTAACCGATGAATCCGAGGATTTTGAGTCACTACCAGGATTTCAAATGCACACAGGCATTCTAAGCCCGACAATCAAATCGGATGACCAAGACTTTATCGCATTCTTCAGTATCCAGCCCAATAATAATCGTCCGCCATTTATCCTCAAAGATAAAGTAGAGTATGATGGAAAAGAAGTATATCGCTATTTGTTTGTCGTTAGAGCCGAGTTAGCCATGTCACTAAATAAAAAAAGAGAAGACATCTCCTTTGATGAAATAAAACATTACATTGAATATAAACCGGCAAGTTATGCTAAAGATGTATTCAATGCCGACACTGTGATAACATATCCTCTATCGCTGGGAAGCAAATGTTTTAGAAAAAAATACTATTATTGTGACGTATGGCTATTTCAAAAAAAACAATATCGGACATTTTTATCTTTATTGTTTTTATACAGACAAAGGGTACGAAAACAAATGGAAATATGAGCAAGAGCTAGAAAAAACATTAAGGTTCAAGAAATGAAACCCAATAATACGGTTTAAAAGCCGGGAAGATACTCATAGATAGAAATGTATTCTTTGGCAAGATGCTTCAATGAAGTATCTTGCTTTATTGAAAAAAGTCCTAATGTATCAGCTCTTTCTTCCAGTTTAAGAAAAGGTAGAACTACATAATAATTAGGTCGATTGAAAAAATCGTGTATAAGGATTTTAGTGTCTTGAGGACAATATAGACAAGCATGTAGAATACAGGAAATTCTGAACCTCCCATCCACCAAAACCGTATCATACGAATGATTAGACTGAAACACACAAGAATGATATGCTGGCCAATAATCACGGTTATTGTCATTCATAGGATATCCCCACTTACCTGTTACTCCTATATTTACCAAATAAGGATGCAGCCGACCTTTCTCAACAGCTTCATATATGGCAGGCGTAGACATAAGGTGCGTTTCCCAGAAAGTTACATCCGATTCCACGACTGTTATTTTCTTAATATTGTCGGTCGCTACAGCCATATAAGTACTATTTCCTGATCCAAATTCTAAATAGCTTTTTGAATGGTCCATTGCCGATTGCAAGAGTTTGAGTTCGTTATTTGTCATAAGCCTCTATTCTTATTAATATATAGCATTTTATTCTTTATATTTCTCTTGCATCTTCTAGAAACTTCAAAAGGCTCCAACATCGCTGAGAGAGATACGAAAAAGTGACCATTATGTTCTTCATATAAATAAGCATAAGTCAGGTTGATTATAGTCGACTGATTGCATAGACAGAAATAGTCTGGTAATAATTCGCCTACCTTTGACAATGACATTTGTATAAACATTTGCAGACTCTCTACAGTAGTAATAACAAGGTAAGGTCTATCAGTTGTAATACAAATAATCTCTTCATATTTTAAAGCATGTATTCTCTTACGCTCATATAGAATAACACTTTCGGATGTAAAAATCAAATTATCCATGATAATATTACATTTAAGATTCGTTCAAAAATAGCTTCTAAAAATCGCTTCAGTATAACACGAATACATAGGATATAGTCATTAATATAAGTTCAAAATTAGCCATTTCCTATTAAAAGCAGGTCGATTTATCAATCATAAAGCACAAAATATCAACTATATACTTTTTTTGATCAAATTTCTATCTTTATTGAATGAAAATTAGCGGTCACATCTGTCACAATCCGTTCAGTTATTCCCAGAGAAGTAGTTCCAAAATCAGTTTCATGCAGTGAAACTTTTGGTTTCAAGCCTTTGGAACTACAGTTTCTCACTGATGAAACTCTAGTTTCAAGCAGTGAAACTAATTAAGAAATCAATTGATGAACTCGTAATCTGTCAGTTGATATCTTTTCTGCTTGTATTCTTTTGTTCTTTTAAGTTTTACCTTTCCTTTTGCAGCTTCCAGCGTTACTTCGTTGAATTGTCCTTTTTGGAAATCGTAACTTATACCGTCATCTTCGAGAAGGAGGAACGTTGCCGAAGGAGCGCCGTATACTTTGCAATGCAGATCGAATACGGTTTGAGCATCCACATAGGGGACAGGTGCGGCCAATGGTAATAACGTTCCCTGGCGGACGTAGAGTGGCAACTGATCTAATTCCGTCGTAATCTCATATTCACGGTTGCCTTCATATTTCTCATTGGTATTGAAGTTGTACCATGTTCCTTCGGGGAAGTAGACCGTTCTCGTTTTCTTGTTCTGGTATAAAGGAGCAGCCATCAATCCGTCTCCCATCATATACTGGTCACTGATAGTGCGCAAACGTTCATCTTTGGGATAATCCATCAATAACGGACGGAAAGGAGGTACACCTTCTTTATAATATGTATAAAAAGCACTGTACAGATAAGGAATCAGCTGCATACGCAGATTAATCAGTGTGCGGGCATATTCTTCATACCTCTTTGCTTCCGGCAGGAACTCGCCACGTTCGTTCTTTCCACGGTCGAATTGCAGCCACGGAGCGTATTGCAGATACCATGCATTGACCATAGCCTGCGGAGAAAGAATCACCGTTTGCAGACGATGGAAGAAATCTTCGGCAGAATGTGCCTCACGCACTTCAGGACACCACAACAGTCCTCCGAATGCCGAGTTGCAAAGTGCCTGAATGTACTCTTTGGGATCGTATGTATCACTATAAAGTACGGCGTTGCGTGAAGACATGAACATACCGGACGACCGGTAATCCTGATAGGTGCGGGTATTTTTTTCACGATAGATACTGTCCATCGCATTCACATAAAGGGAACCGAATACCTGGTGCATCTTTTCTCCGTCGATGCCCGAAGGGAACTGTGCCATATCCGGGAAGCACCATGTGGCGGAAGCAAAAGATATGTTCGAGTTGTCACATTCGTCCAGTTTGAAGCCGGAGATGCCTTCTTCTATCAGTGTGCGGTGGTAATCGGTAAATATTTTGTGTGCTTCCGGCTGGATGAAGTCCGGTACCAGTCCGTTCCATACAAGGAAATCGCCTGAGTAGGGCTCCAGCGCCTTTCGGATGGGGGAAGAAGGATGAACATACGCGTGTTCCCACAGGTTTACTTTGTATCCTTTCTGCTGCAACTGGTCCAGCATTTCTTTGTGCCTTGGAAAACGGTCGTCGCTCCAGCGATAAGAACAGGAGTAAGTGGCCGTCTGCCATCCCGGTTCGAGTCCCAGTACGTCGCACGGAATCTGTTTCTCGCGGAAATAGTTGGCAAAACGCATGACGGAGTCTTGCGTCGCATCTCCTTTGACACGGTATTTGAATCCGAGTCCCCACATCGGAGGAAGACATCCGCCGCCGGAGAGGAGGTTGTATCTCTTGACTACATCCAGCACTTCCGGTCCGGTGATGATAAATACCTCAATGCCTTTGGCGCCGGGTACGTCGATATGGACTTTATTTCCGTTGCTTCTGTTCTTATACAAGTCTTCTGTGGTGGTAGCAATGTGTTTTCTTTCTTCCGCTTGCAGTTGACGACTATGCTCGGTTTTCTGATTGGAGCCGCACAGGAAAGTGGTATACCGTGCCGTGTTGACCAGAATACCGTACCCTTTGGTAGAGACGTAGAATGTCTGCGGAGCATGTGTATATCCGAGTCCGTTCAGCGGATTGTCGTTTACTATCGGGCGCTTGCGCAGGCCACGCTGACCGAAAGTTTCGAATTGAAGTCCGAAGCCGTATATTTGTTCGTTGTCCTCCAGAGAGACTTCGATCAGACAGCCACGGTCGGTTATCTTTATTTGTACTTCGTCGGGGCTGAAGGGCGGCTTTGCAGCCGGGAGTTGTTTCATTGCTTCTACGGCAGGTTTCCCGCCGAATAAGGAATAAGGGGTAAAAGTGTCAATTTCTCCCGCTTGCAGCTTGATGATTCCCGGAGCAATTTCTTCTTGAGCGGATGCTTGCCCGGCAAACAGGAGACCTACTGTGGATAGAAAAAGGTTGAGTAATAGTTTTCTCATTATAGTTTATTTTATCATGGTTATATTAAAATAGACTTTTGAAATGCGATTTTCCACTAAAATGCAATAAAAGAATATTGCAAATATAGGAATAAAACAGATGCGGTATCAAGTATTAATACCTGAGAAGTCAGATAAAGTGACCTGTCATGACATATATTAATGTTTGTGACGGGAGATATTAATATCTTCTTTTTTTGACCGTGATTCTAAAAATAAGGTTTTATATTTGTCCTTGTTTAAGAATGAAAAAGAATAAAACCATGAAAAAGAATTGTTTTCTCCTTCTCTTTTTGCTTTGTGCCTGCCTCGTTCAGGCACAGGATACGTATCGTACCGACAAGGATGTACCTTACATTTCCGGCTCCGAAACAGATGCTTATCGTCTGGAACGTTGTAAACTGGATGTTTATTATCCCGAGAATAAAAAAGATTTTTCCACCATTGTATGGTTTCATGGCGGTGGTATGGAAGGAGGAAGTAAATTTGTTCCCAAGGAACTGACGGATCAAGGCTTTGCAGTAGTGGCGGTTAATTATCGTTTGAGTCCGAAAGCAAAGAATCCGGCTTATATAGAAGATGCCGCCGAAGCCGTGGCATGGACATTCCGGAATATCGAAAAGTATGGCGGTCGCAAGGATCGTATCTTTGTTTCCGGTCATTCGGCGGGAGGTTACCTTACGTTGATTCTGGCAATGGATAAGAAATACATGGCTGCATACGGAGCCGATGCGGATAGTGTAGCTGCCTATCTTCCGGTCAGCGGACAGACTGGCACTCATTTTACCATCCGCAAAGAACGTGGCCTGCCCAACGGAATCCCCATCATTGACGAATTTGCTCCGGTAAATAAGGCCCGCAAGGATACCGCTCCTGTTGTGCTGATTACGGGGGATAAGAATCTGGAAATGGCTGACCGATACGAAGAGAATGCACTGCTGGCATCGGTATTGAAGAATATCGGCAATCGGAAAGTCTCTTTATATGAACTGCAAGGATTTGACCACGGACAGGTACTCGGTCCTGCCTGCTATCTAATTGTTAATTATGTGAAGAGGTTCAAATGAAAAATACAGGTCATTTAAGGAAAATATCTGTGAAATGTAACGTTTCTCATAGTCTGTGAATCATTTATTATATCAGAAATCGGTCGTATTGGCTACATTTACTCCGATTTTACAAACTAATAAATAAAATAGCTATGAAGACATTAAGCAGAACTGTACTTACTCTTTTTGTTTTGTCCTTCTCCTGTTTGGCAGCGATAGCCGGAGAAGTATCTTTTAAAATAACCAAGCAATATCTGAACTTCCCCATCTCCCATAAAGAGAACAGAGGAAGGATGACTTTTGAAGTAAACGGCAAGCCGGATTTATCCGTCGTTATCCGTCTGGCGCCGGATGAAGCGGAATACTGGGTGTTTAAAGATGTGTCGGCTTTCAAAGGAAAGACGATCAAGATAACCTACGACGGCAATGAGAAGGGATTGAGTAAAATATACCAGTCCGACGAAATCGAAGGACAAGCTGAACTGTATAAGGAAAAGAACCGTCCGCAATTCCACTTCACTACCCGGAGAGGCTGGATCAATGACCCTAACGGATTGATCTATTATGAGGGCGAATACCACCTGTTCTACCAGCACAATCCTTTTGAAAGAGACTGGGAGAATATGCACTGGGGCCATGCGGTCAGCAAGGACCTGATACACTGGACAGAATTACCGGACGCTCTGTATCCCGACCATTTAGGAACGATGTTCTCCGGTTCGGCAGTCATAGATTATGGTAATACTGCCGGTTACAATAAAGGAGACACTCCGGCTATGATTGTTGCATATACA
>OGUK01001174.1_pt1 | contig 17798 bp, 13 predicted proteins | sample 1553151 | NCBI WGS metagenome assembly OGUK01 (sample SAMEA2580208, study PRJEB22360) | human gut metagenome | biome: human gut; feature: human-associated habitat; material: faeces | place: Denmark | collected 2008/2010
ATGGCTGAAAGCCTTCCCGCTGCAGGCTTTCCAGTACGGTGATGGTGGGGATGTATGTATAGTTCCGGCTCCGGGAGGTGTGCTTATCTTCCCCGAAAATCCCGGGTACATAGTGCCTCAGTTCTTCATGTGTCAGTGGACGGTCACGGCGTATCTGGTTTGCAGCATAACCAAAACGACTGGCTAATCGCATACTTTGCTCCTTATGAATGATTAAGCGGTATAAATGAAAAAGCCGCGCCTTCCGAAGAAGACACGGCCTGATGGAGGAAATGAATGAGGTTTATTGTCTGATGTAGCCTTCACGGGCGGGCCACGCATTAAGCTGTTATGACAGCAACCGCCTGCCCGTATGAGAAAGATCCTTCAGCCAGGACATACTCTGTGTGTAACCCGGCATATCTGGTTTCTCCTGATAAATAGCCTCTGCCACAACGTATGGCAGAGGCTGAAGCATGAAACTGACTTCAGGGATCAGTTAACATTTTTTCCGGAAACGGTAATCAGCAGTGGATGGTAGTCCTGGGGATCGAAAACCGATAACGGCAGACTGACACGATGGCCGTTACTTTCTTCAGTTGCTTTAATGATTTCGGTTGTGGCGACATTTTCCACGCACTCCGTTTCCAGAAATGCGTCTGTGGTTCGCGTGGCATTACTGTCACCAAAGGCTTCCGTTTCCATTTTTCTGGTCACCAGCGTCTGACCATATTTGTCTTTGAGTTGCAGAGTGATGGTGAGGGGGCCAAATCCTTCATCGTTTCCGCCATTATCCAGCCGGAACTGGTAGGCACAAATATTTCCCGGGAGCCATATCGTATCTGTATTGCGTATACTGATGTAACGTTGATCCTGTGCCCGGAGTGGGGCAGACCACGTTAACCCCAGAATGAAGGCGGTAATCATGCAGGTTTTGAACAGGTGAATCATGGTATTTACCTCTCTGAGTCATGACGATGACACTGACAAATCAGGTGATAAAACGTAAAAGGCGCAGAATAGCCGTTATGCCGGTAACTCCGGGGGTAATGTTTCTTCCAGTCGGTTAACCATATTGCCGAGATGGGATGCATCATATTCCATGACGGGGCGTTGCCTGATGATACTGACCACCAGTGGTTTGATTAACATGTTGGTCGCGGCCCGTTGTTGTATACCGGCGGCGAAAATGATCTCCAGAGCATTCTGATCGATAACACGGGCCAGATTCGCGTTCAGATTTTCAATCTCATGTCCGGTCAGCAGGAAACTGCCGGCAAGCCATGTCATCTGCTCCTGAATCATTGCCAGAATTTTGACGCGATCTTCTTCAACCAGCGCTCCGGCAATTTTTCCTGATACAGCGGAGGCAATCATTCCCCCCAGAACACCGCCAACCACACGCCCTGTCAGTGCACCAAATGGTCCCAGTGGACTGAACAATATCCCGCCCGCCACTGACCCGACAGCACCGCCTGCCACGCCGGAAGATGCCACGGCAAGATTCCTGATGAACTGCGCACCGGAGATCCGTCCCCGCAACATTTTGATCATGTCAGGGCCGGTTGTGACAGCTACCAGTGCCAGAGATGTCACCAGCGTACCCTTCATCACTTTGTTCAGGGCACTGATATTTCCTGCACCGGTCCCCTTCTGAAGCGCCTGCCGGACAGTCGGGCTGGCCGTCGAAAAATCAATATGCTTCAGCATACCCTGAACAACACTGAGCCGGTGAAGTTGCTGGGTTGTGACGTAGACAGCCAGTGTGCGGGTGAAGGTTTTTCCTGCCTGGACAGCAGCTGTCTGCAGGGCAGCATCGCGATCGCCGGTGCTGAGCCAGAAGACCGATGCCGTCAGGGCAAAACTGATCCCTCCGGCCGCCAGACTGACAACCGACCCCTCGGCAATATCATAAGTGACCGATTCGATGGTCCCGAACCGGGTGATATTACGGGCCTGGGTATAAGTCAGATGTCCCCGACGAATCAGCCGGGACGCTTCTGCGGGATCGGTTACACCGGGTACTTTACCTTCGCGGATCTTATTCTTCATGGTTTCCACAGCGCCGGCATACTGATCACGGGGGACTTCCAGTTGCATGGGACCATGATTTCCCATGTAACGATACTGTCCGTTTTGTCCGTCGAATGCCGCACCGACGCTACGGACTGCAGTTGAACAATATTTCGTCTGGATTTCTGTTCCGCTGACCAGTCTGTCCGCTCCATTTCTGGCATTATTATCACCGAGGATCCGTGCGTTTTTCAGACGGACCCTGTCGACAATATGGTTTCCCCGTTCAGCGGCAAACCCATGTCCCTGCCCTCCGGAAGCAAACATTTTCTCATTTGTACTCCAGGTTTCCGGCAGTTTCATGAGAATCAGACCATTCGCCGTTGCATCGGAAATAAAACAGTTGTAAGGGCGTTCATAAATTTCCTGACACAGTGTTTCTGTTTCGCGACAAAGAGAGGAGCAGTACCATTCCGGATCCGGCTTATGATTTTCCGGGGCATGATGTACTTCTGTCAGCCCGCAGGAGGCACAGACACGAAGCTCATCCACATGGTGGAATGATACAAAACGGCGACCTTCTGAAAACGGATACCAGTCACCGCCGTCCAGGCAACGATCGAGAAAATCGCCATTCGCTTCCGGTGATAAATTCAGGCGGTTCCGGAAGAGCCTTTTCAGTTCATCAGGTGTGAATGACAGGTTCTCTTTCAACTGTTCGTTAAACCCTGCCATGTTTCTTTCATACCAGGCATTGTTCAGTAACCAGTTTCCGTCTGCCAGTTCAAATTCCCTCAGCTCTCCCCGGGAAATCCGTTGAGAAATGAGCGTCAGCCAGATGCGCTCCGTCAGTGAGTCAGGAAGGCTGTAATCGTTTTGCAAACTGGTCAGCCACGATTTACTGTTGAGCACCGGTTGTTCTTCCAGTGTCTGGCTGATGGCACTGGTCAGTTTTTTCAGCGCCTGGATCTGGCTGGCCGCCCATAGCAGCGTCACTAATGCAGCCAGCCAGTACAACAACCCGCCCCACCACATCAGTGAGGGTGAAATATCGAACTGCAATGCGATCAATGGTGCGTATGCAGAACACGCCATAAGGAAAAAAGCAGTATAAAAACAGCAGTAATACCCGTTAATTTCCTTGCTGATATCTTCTGGTGTGAGCCCGTTCTGCTGAATGGTTCTTATCTGCACGGGAAGAGCCAGCAGACCAGCGGCGAGAGCGGTGGTCAGAATAAATTTTACAGAGTCAAAGGTATGAGCCTCCAGTGCGATATGTTTACCATCAAGTCCCCACATGAAGCTGATGACCATTCCGGCAATCGTCAGAAATACGCCTGCCAGCCAGCGAATATGGAATAACCGGGTTATGCGTTCAGTGATATAGCCAGCCAGTAAAGCCGGGCCGAACAGACACAGCAATATGAACCCTGCCAGCGCAGACGCTGTGCTGGTTAATGCTCTGAACAAAAGGCGAAGAATGGCAAATCCTGCGATCAGCAGAATCAGCGCACCGACTATCTGTAACATAGTCACTCCGTGATGAATATCATGTTATTGTGAATGCCAGTGAATGTGGCACTGAAGCGTTTGCACCTGTCCGGGTCCCGGTCATGATGACCGGGACCACAGAGAGGCAATGCAGAATTATCAGAAGGTCACATTCAGTGTGGCCTGACTGTTATAACCTTCAGCGCTGCTGCCGTTGATGCTGTGGGCATAACCGGCCTGAACGCCCAGGGTGATATTTTCCCGGACACGGGCTTCCAGTCCGGCCTGCAGGTCCAGTGACGTGCCATTCCGGGACGGTGAGAACGTCATGTTACTGCCGGCTGCGGCTGTACCCATGCTCATGTCTCCCCGGGAGCTGAAGGTGCGGATAACAGAAGGCTGTACCCACCCGTTCACCGGCAGTTCACGCACACTGTGTTTTGCACTGTCACGCAGGGTGTCACGGGATGAGGTGCCTTCACCAAAGGTCATATCGTTGTGGCTGCCCAGACGGAAACCGGCACGCACATGTTGTGCACTGCCATGCCCGAACTTCACATAACCGGCGTTGTCCTTACCGTCATCCAGGGAGAGCCCCTGCCAGGTGTACTGCAGTCGTGGCTCCAGCATCAGATTGTCAGTGATACTGAAGGGCAGACCGGTTTCCAGTGAGCCCAGCCAGCCCCGGCCCCGTGCGCGGAAGTCGTTATTGTCCGATGACGCTTTCATACTGTGGCGGGTTCCCTGTGCCACAATGTCAGCCCACAGGCCGGAGGAGGTGTGTACCAGATTCAGGTATCCGCCCAGGCTGCCGGCATCATCCCGGACCGTGCCGGCGCGGGAGCCGTCATCATCCTTAACATCAACGGAAGAATGGCCTGCAGCACCATACACTCCTGTCGTCAGTGACATACCGGCAACCTCTGTTCTGAGCAGGTCACCCTCCAGACGGACGAAGCCATAGCTGCCGCTGCTTTCCGGCGTGGCCCCACGGGCAATACCGCCGTTGTTATCGTGACCGAGATGGCCGCCCTGAATGCTGAGACGGACGCTGTTATTTTCACCGTTTACACCGGTCTGATGGCTGCGGGAGCCTGCCAGAATCCGGTCATAGTCCATTGCCTGTGTCAGCATGGAGGCATACAGGGGGACTTCAGCACGATAACGTTCTTCACTGCGCAGATACCAGCTCTCATCACTGTCCCGGTTGAGGGTGTAGTTAAAGGCCCCGGCCTGCAGCATATTCCCCTGGACAAAAGCCCCTTCCTCCGTGGTGGCACCGTTAATGGCCTCAACCACCTGAATACCCTTACCGGTGGTCGCCAGCCCCGTACCACTGTTGCCGGCGTTCACCAGATTCAGGATGGTTTTTCCGGTTGCCCTGCCACCGTCAATGACCAGTCTGTCAGCATTGTTCTGCGCCATATCCGGGCGTACACGCAGGCTGATGGTGCCATTCTGCCCGTTCAGGTTTTTCACCTGCAGAGTTGTCGGAACGAACTTCCCTGTGCGGGCGGAGGTGAAATGAATCTGTCCGGCATGGCTGAGGTCATCCACCACCGACTGAACCGTGGCGTTATCGGGGATATTCCAGGTGGCACCGGATGTCAGGGTGACATTCGTGGGGTCAATGGCACCGTTCAGCACTGTGCTGCCGGTCAGCTTCAGGGCCGTGCCGCGATGAGCGATGATATCCGTGGTGACGGTACTGTCGTTCAGCGTCAGCGTGCCTTCATTCAGGTTGACGGCTTTCTGGGTGAGTGTGGTGTTGCTGACAGTGAGTGTGCCACTTCCTGATTTTTCCACCCTGCCGTTACCGGTGAGAGCGCCTCCCTGCAGGAGTGCATCACCTTCACGGATGGTCAGGGTATCGTTGTTCACCGTCTTCCCGGCAAGGGTAAACGTGGCACCGTTATTCAGCGTGGTGGTGCCCGCCAGCGAGCCCCCTCTGGCAGTGAACAGTCCGCCATTTACCGTGGTATCCGTGGCCGTATCACCGGCGTTCAGCGTGAATGAACTGCCTTTTTCCAGCATCAGGGCATCCGCCTGACCGCCCCCGATACGGAATGCCGTTCCGTCGCTCCGGGTACCACTGACAGCGGCCCCGGAATCGGCCAGCAGTACCCCGCCATTTCCCATGGATACGGCAGTGGCGGTACCACCGTTGCGGACATCCAGCGTTCCGCCATCATCCACAAGGGTTCTGGTGGCTGTGTGTCCGCTCAGCACATCCAGACGTCCGCCATTTTCCAGTACGACATTATCAGCCTTACCCGCCACAACGGAGAATGCTCCCAGGCGGTTTGTGCCGGTGACGGTTGCAGCTGTACTGGTAACCAGTGCACCGCCCGTGTTCTGGGTGACATCAGACGCTTTACCGCCGGCATTCACCTGCAGCTTTCCTTTCTGGTTGATGGTGGTATGCGCGGCAGTTCCTCCTTCCTTAATCACCTGCCAGCCATCACGGTTTATCAGCGTCTCTGTTGCCGTGCCACCGTTGTGTACATACTGGTTACCCCCCTCCAGTCGGGTGTTATGTGCCTCTCCGTGTACCGTCTGGTCACCACCGGCGTAAATGAGGGTGTCCCGTGCCATCCCCGAAGACCAGATAACCTGCCGGCCATTTTTATTGATGGTGGTGGATTCAGCCGTCCCTCCGACCATCTGACCGCTGGACACATTTTCAGACTCCGGACCACCTTCTGCACCGGTGTTGACGATGGTTCCGGTTGCCAGTCCGCCATGTTTTATGGTCTGGTAACCATCCTGGTTAATAATTGTACCGGCAGCTTTCCCTCCCCCGTGTACCCACTGCTCACCTCTGTTATCCAGCGTGGTGTTCACCGCCAGTCCGTTAAGGCTCTGCCCTCCGCCATCACGAATAACCGTATCACTGGCAGTTCCTCCTGCCTGCACAATCTGACGACCATTTGCGGTGACAGTGGTGTTTCTGCCTGTGCCACCCGCTTTTATCCATTGCCCGCCGGTGTTTTCGTCACTGTCCGGCCCCAGCTCAAGCCCGGTACTGACAGTCACGCCATCAGCTGTTCCGGATACAAACTGGTTGTCATGGTTTACCAGTGTTCCGCCATTCACTGTTTCACACGGGTGCACAACGATGTCAGCAGCCAGCACCGGGAGTGACGTGACCGCGGCAAGAGACAGTGCCACCGCCACACCGCCACGTTTACCCCGTGCGCGGGCCAGTTCGGAGGCAACCACGAAAGCGCCCGTAATGTGATTCCATACCAGCCTGTAGCAGGTATTCAGATGTCGTTTCATCAGCATTTCCTTAATCAGAGTGAGGGTGAATAAAAAAGCCGGTATCCACAGATGTGGATACCGGCAGGTAAAGGGTTACAGTGCCGGAGGTCCGGCTGACGGGAGTTTCTGAAGTGTTGTTCTGTCGTCCCCTGAATGTCTGTCTGTGCGTATCTGCGCATGTTGGTAATAAAGGTTATTATTAGCATATCGATCGATATAAACGATCGATGAAATAGTTATCGATCGCTTTATTCTATTATTGAGCTATTGCACGGACAAGAGAGACAGTAACGAAAACAGCGCTTTTGTGAGCAGACTCAGAGGCAGGGAGGACATCATCCACAACAGGTTCAGAAGAAGATCCAGTTCCATACCGCGCGGGCAACAGAGACCACGGTGTCACGAACAGCGCGCAGGGCCGTACGGACAACAGAGGCAACACAGACGCTCTCCGCTGTGTCAAATATCCGGTCCACCGCACCGGTAAACTGTTCACGGGCCTGAGCGCGGACAGACTCCGTGCGCAGCTCGTCCTGCAGTCGGGTCATCAGGGGACTGGCGGCATGGTCGGGAAGCGCTGTCATGAGTGCACTGACCAGCGTATCCAGTTCCCAGCCGGTGCGGGCCGATACGGCCACAACCGGATGTACAGGCCGGAACAGACGGAATACCGCCTCCGTTTTTTCGCGAATGTTCTGTGCCTGTGCGGGAGAGGGCTGAATGCCGGCCATATCCCATTCATGGCAGGGCTCCGTTTTGTCGGCCTGCGTCACCACAAACAGCACCTGCTGATGTCCGCGTTGCAGGATGTGTCGCCAGAAATACTCATCCACAGACAGGGCACGGTCATCGGCTTTAATCAGCCACAGTACCAGGTCCAGTTCAGGCAGAATGTCACGGTACAGGGCTTCATACTCTGCATCCCTGTCCCGGCTCTCGCCCACCCCGGGCAGGTCAGTGATAACCATGCTGTGACCGTGGCCACTCAGACGGAAGCGCCGCACTTCCCGGGTGCCGGCGTGAACATCACTGACCGGGGTGACCTCCCCCTGAAACAGTGCATTACAGAGTGAGGATTTACCGGCCCCGCTTTTACCCATAATGCCAATCACGGGTTCGTGACGGGTGAGTTTGCGCAGATGTTCCAGGATGTGACGGGAAAGCGAGTAAGGCAGGGAGGAGAGCGGTTTTTCAATTGCCTCAATGGCATCAGACGGATTCATACATGTATTCCCGGTGAAAAAAGACAAAACCCCGCGCACCGGAAAGGTGGCGGGGGATTCACGGAGATAATATCTGTCTGAAATTATTTTAAATCAGTGGTTTATTCCGGCTGTTCACCACTGAGTCCTGGTACGCCTGCTCAATCATTTCATTCAGCAGTTTTTTTGGGGGGATACCACGACTCCGGGCAATACTTTCAAGGTGTTTGTGGATTTTTCCGGACAGTTTCAGCGGGACGGAACCATCAGCGCGTTCATCGCGCCTTTTTTGTTGCTCCCGGGCACTCTTCAGCTCATCAAGAAGAATGGCTTTATGCTGAATCCAGGGAGGGCCGAAGGTGACCGTAAACTTCGCTCTGTTTCGTCTGGGATTACTTTTCAGTAAAAACTGTATCTGTTGCTCATTCCAGCCCTCCCAGTTATCAAACGTGGCGCAGGCAAACCAGTATTTCTGCTCCGGGGTAAGGGGATTCAGCGGGGTTCCCACACACCGGAGCTGCATGGCGTTCCATAACCAGTCACACTGTTCACTGTCCCTGCTGTCCACCCACGAAAAGGGGGAGGGGTAATCATTGCTGATGCGGGCCCATTCAGAGAATACTGAGTTGATAATCGTCTTCGTAATCTGTGGTCCGGATTTCAGCAGGTAAGTGGAGCAGAACCATATAATTTCGCTGTGGATGTCAGGATGCACGGTGCGCATCGGCTTTTCCCGGGGACCGGCAAGCAGTGGTTGCGATGGAAAACCCGTGGCAAACCGCAGAGGTTCCGGGGGCATTGCAGAACGGCTGACGGGGAATGTCGCCGGTACCGCGTTTTCATGCTTTTCAGTCTCATTCCCGGTAACTGCGTTTCCGGGGACTGCATTCGTCGAACTGGTGGTTTCTGACGTTGTGGCAAAAACAGACATCTGTCCGCCCATCATGGGGTAGGGCGTGTAACCGTAATCACAGTAGTAGCGACGGGGAAGGGTTAAATCCGGAGGGGTGACATCAGATTCCGGGGGATGGCTGTTATCGCTGGTGAGCGAATGTTTTTGTTTTCGGGATATCACTTCATTCTGAAGGTATGCGTACAACCGGAAGAGAAAAAAGTAAGAAGCACGCGGTTGTTTTTTTAACCACTCAGTGTATTCCCTGATGGCTCCGGCCTGTTGTTTGTGCCGTTTTATTGCATCAATATTCGGACAGTCTGCGCAGATATCATCCGGTTCTTTTTCCATCATATCTCCCGCGGTTCTCCTGTTTTCCTGATTTCCGGAAACACAAAATCCTCTGCACGTCACGGCAGATAAATATACCGGATACGGGCAGTAAAAAGCCGTGGCTGCCTGTCCTTTCAGGAATGCCGTCCTGTGAGGAAGCGTTGCCGCTCAGCCTCTGTTGTGAGGGATTGCTCCCTGATGCATGTCAGCTTTTTGTGTGTTTAACCTCCTGATATTTAATGGTTTTTGCTCTGTCATGGCTGCATCCCGGTCAGTATGCGCCGGAGATAAAAGCTCATTTTTTTTGCATGAAAAACCCTGCACTGTCGCCAGTGTATATTTCTCCTTCAGTTGAAAGTGTTTTTTGTCTGTTAACCTTAAATTCTGTTTAAAATCAATATGTTGCTTCGTTATGGTTGCTCCTGTTTTTCTGGTGTGTTCGTTGTTTTTTTCAGATGATTCTGATGTTTTCGGTGCGTTCCCCACATGCACATACAACAGGTTATCATCGGGAGTGTTTAAAAATTACCATAGAAAAACGAACTGAATTTGATGATTTTTTCAATCGTTTTTCATAGAAATTTCGTAGGTTGTTTTCGGACCTGACCTCCATATTTACTGTGTTTTTCCCCTGTAATCGTACGCAATATACACTGTCTGTCAATCCCTCTTCTCTGCAGTCCGGGAGGCATCCCGCATTTTCTTTATTTTACGGAGAACAGACCGTCCCGGGAATCGCAGGTATTTGTCGTCAGGTGTACCCCCGGGACCTCAGCGTGAGCACGATACCGACGGCAAAGGACGCCACAGTGAACACTGTCTGTCGTGTCCGCTCCTGCGGCTTTACGTCTGCAGCACGACCGTCATCCTGTCACGAAAATTTTATCTCCCCGGATATTTGCAGAAGCGCTCCGGTGGCGGGCTTCATAACACCTTCCGGCCGGGCGGGTATGCAGCAACACGATTAGCAGGTTTAAGTGGCTGACCGGGGTTCAGTCCGCTGATAACGTGCAGGAAGAAGTCTGAGGTTTGCGGGACTACCTTCAGTGTTACTGCGGACGGAGTGTGTCGTTTGTTTCTCCACGTCGCAGTGTGTCATGGCGGCATTCACCAGCTTTCCGGCTTACTCTGTGCACTGCAGCAGGGAGATTGCTCTGAGGGCAGTACCGTCCGGTTGCAGATGCTTCGCCACACGAAGACACTGAGGAGCAGCCCTGTTCCCGGATGTGATGGTGCGCAGGCGTTATACCCCCCTGAGTACCTGTCGTGCACAAGATGGTTTCCGGTTTTCTTTTTACGCCGGCGTTGTATCGACGGTTGTTTTCGTCAGAGGATGACTTCGTTCAGTGACCGGCATCAACGAGGCGTTGTGTACCGGCACGCCCTGATTTTACAGATAACAGGACGCACCTGCCGCTGGTATAACCGACAATATCAGCCATCCCTGCCACACAGACAGATGCCGGTAAACGCGTTACCGCGACTGTCCGGTAGCGAAACCCGATGCTTCCCGGCAGTGACGTTCACTTCAGCAGAGCGCACTGTCTTTCACAGGATAACGATTTTTTTGATACCTTAACCGCCCACCTTAACACCACTTACAGAGCATCCCGCAGATGCTCCGGTCGTTTCGGGATGCTCCCCGGTGACACCGTGTTGCCCGGCACTGTCCTCTCTGTCGGGATAAACCGGAACGCGAACTCAGGCTGATTTCTGATGCTGCTTTTAGTGCCTCATGCCGTATCAGGTTGTAAGCCCGCAACATGCCCACATCCTGCTCCGGCAGGTCAGCTTTACGCTTTTCTGCACCAGATTTGCGCTGTAAAAGCGCTTATCAGACAGCGTAATGGCGTTATCCGGGATGGTGGTGGAGTGGGGCAGCACCGTTTCGCTTCACCGGTAAGGTGCGGTCACGACATTCTGCTGTATGTGACTTGTGCGCCATCAATGGCAACAAGTTGCAGTCCGTGCCGGTCACCCTTCAGGTAACGTTCCGTGCCTCATTTCTGTGCACTCTGGCGGAAGAACCATTCGATCGGGGCGTCCATACACGCTGACGCGTCTGAGTGACAGCGCGGTGGACCAGCAGGTTCATCCCCGCATCATCAACGGTATTCACCTTGTCCGGCTGTGACAACGATGAACACACTCTGCAGGCGTACGTCGCCATTACCCCGGATTGTTGCGGAAGCAGGGGCGTCCCTGCCCCGTGAATATGGCTTCAGCCGGCAGCATGCAGACATCAGTTGCGGCTATCGTCAACCGTTGTGCGGAATGCCAGGAGCACGTACTGATCCATCAGATTCGTCAGCGGTGCGTTCCGGTTCTGGCGCTCAATGATCCATTTCTCCAGCTCTTTTTCTGATTTCCGTTTCAGGTTCTCCGTCCAGTCGTCAAGGCAGTTTCCGGTCATTAAATCAAACCAGCAAAGCCAGACCAGTTTGAGACGCAGCTCCGTGCCGTCAAACTGACGGAATATACTGATCAGTTTGTTCGCCAGTGATTTTTTATGCAGGCGCGTGCACTCAGACAGCAGAATGCCTTCCAGCATCGGATGATGAACCAGCAGATTCTCACTGGTGCATAAATTCACCACCAGATCATCATCCAGGGGCGGCATGGCCCGTTTGTCATGACCATAAATCAGCCGGTGCAGACTGCCGGGAACAATGGCAATCTCCGACTGTTCGCCGTTGAATGACACCCACCCGGGCGTCAGATTATGGAAATAGTAGATATTCGGATGACACACGCCCCAGGATACGGCGTGCCGGGTGAAGCCGGTCAGCCATTTCTGGTAGCTTTCGTGGAGCAGCTCGTAACGGGTCTGATACTGTGGTTTCATTTTCATATTCCTCACGGGGGATAACAGGCAGCAGAGTGCCGCCGGCAGGCCGGAGATTGCGTCTGCTGTGGGCGAAGGGCCAGTGGTTAAAAATTACGGACGGGACTGTGCAATACGCGCCTGCAGCCAGGCTTCCACTTCACTTTTCAGCCAGCGGGAGCTGCGGCCCAGTTTGATGGGGGCCGGAAAGGCTCCGTCCTGGATGAGTTTGTAAAACCACTTATCGCTCAGGCCGGTCAGTTGAGTGATAAACGCCATGTCGACCATCTGGTCATCCATCAGTGAAAAGGGTGTGGTCATGAGAATGTTCCTCCGGATGTTGTTAATCGCAACCGGTGTGGTGATGAAAACGACGCACCACCTTCACCGGCATAACAACCGGGGAGAAACGTAAAAAATAATCGGGAATGTGGCTGTCCGGAGATAAACGGGGGGATTGCGATGGCAGAGCCGTAGCGGAATCCCGGGGGGTGCCCCTATTAAGTTGTCAAGCATGTTATGACGCCTGCGGGGTATAAAAAGTCCCGTCGCGCATCATGGCGAACAGAACGTCGCAGCGTCGTCTCGCCAGGGCGATAAGCGCCTGATTGTGTCGTTTTCCCTGACTCATTTTGCGGGTGTAGTAAGCCCTGGAGAGCGGATCCCTGAGCGCGGCGAAGGCCGACAGGAACAACGCCCGTTTGAGAGCTTTATTACCCCGTCGCGAGGGATGCTCACCGCGTATTGACGAGCCGGATCGCCGAGTTACCGGCGCAAGGCCAGCATAAGCAGCGAGATGTGCGACAGAGGCGAAGGCGCGGCAGGCGACCTCGGTGAGGAGTCTGGCTGCGGTCCTGACACCGACTCCGGGCATACTGGTCAGGACCGGGTAAAGAGGGTGAGCAAGAACTCGCTGTTCTACCGCAAGCGCCACCTCGTCTCTTTGCTTACGCAGCGTGATGAGCTGGAGTGCCAGACGTGGCAGTACTACGGCAGCGGCATTCGTGCCGGGAACGACGACGGTTTGTTCGGCCAGTGCCTGAGCTATGTCTGCTGCAAGGCGTTTACCCAGACGAGGCGCAAGTTTGCAGAGCTGGGCTGCCAGCTTCTTCTCACCCAGCGAAGCGAGTTTTTCTGGTGAGGGATATCGCTGGAGAAGATCGAGTACCGCCGGGTGATCAAGTCTCGGACCGAGAACGCGCTCCAGTGCCGGATGTATCTGGGTCAGAAGGCCGCGGATACGGTTGCTGGCCTGCGTTGTCTGTGCGGCAAGATCATCATCGAAGCCGCAGAGCATGGAGAGTTCGGCGATTTGCTCGTCAGCCAGTTTCAGCGTGCGTAGCGCGTGAGGCAGGGTACGGGCAGCTTCGGCAATGATGGCAGCGTCACGAGCATCAGTTTTAGCTTCACCGGCGTGTAAGTCGGCTATGCGGCGCATGGCCAGTCCAGGGAGGTATCCGACAAGGACTCCTTCTGAGCGGGCAACGGCGACAGGTAACGCACCGATGGTAGCTGGCTGATCAACAACCAGCAGTATCTGACCATGTTGTTTCAGGTCAGATATTAGCGACCTGAGTTTGTTTTCGTCGTTGGGTAATGCTTTATCGAACAGGCGTTTACCTGAACGATTAATGGCTACAGCGTGATGCGTATCTTTACCGACATCAACGCCGATAAAGACCTGGACGGATTCGTAATCGCTGGATTCGGTCATTCTGTCTCCCTTGTATATGGGTTAACCAGATAACCACGGGGAGCAGGTACCGGCATCCACGTTACAGACGGTCCCGGCAAAAGTGCCTGACCTGACCCCTATTAGCGGTTACCAGCGCCCCACCAGACCCGGTGACATCACCCCCCGGATCATGGACGACTGGGGGCAGTAATCATGCCGGGTCTGGCTGGCTAACACCCCATTATAAGGGGTACGAATAAAGTAACGGGGCTTCACGCAGGGATGGACAGATTGCTCTGATATACAGCCGACGACGTCCCGCTGCAACATCATCACGCAGATGCTTCATTTTCAGATTTGGGACCTCCTTTTGATTTCTCGTTTAACTTTTGCTGTTACCAGACTTTAATCTATTTTAACAATTCAAGAATTTTTTATAAAATGCTCAAAGATGAAAGCGTTACTGAACCAACCAGCTTGGCTGATGTTTTCTATAGATAAAAAGATCATCAGCAAAAACTGATAGCCTGAATCACCTTTACTACCAATCATGTATGAAGAAAACACGCACAAACAATTGACAATGATTATCATTTGCATTAAAAGGATTATGTAGTATTTTTATTTCATGAGGAACTATACCCGCCAGCAATCTGAGTAGCGAAAGCTGTTCATCCCCAATATTTTTGCTGGCGGGTTCTTTTTTCTACTGCCCTTCTCCTCAGAGGGAGCATTCCATTCTTTTTTTCATTAATGGCGAGGGGGCGGGACAAAAAGCCGGTTCTTTATCCCTAAATAACAGCATGATTTCAGTCCATGCAAAATCTGATTTACCAGCTCACATAATAACCTGATGATACATGGGTTTTCCCTGATCATGGTGGGAAGGCTCAGAACGCCATATTCAGTTTCCCGTAGTGGAACATCACGCCCAGCTTAAAGCGCTCCCGATTTCGGTATCCCCTGGCTTTTATCCTCAGTAGCCTGATCTTACTGTTAAGCGCCTCCGCGTTTCCGTTTGAGACACGGTGTCGCATGGCATTCAGGATCCCGTAAAGCCTTTTTCCTATCGTTTTCGCGGCGTTTTTCATCATAGGAACGTCACTGTTGGCCGCCAGAGCCAGCCATCTCTCCCAGTCATTACGTCTTTCCTCACTCCATGGCCTGTTCCAGATATCCTTTGCCAGCTCTTTCAGCGCCCAGCACTGGCTTGTCAGCTTCATCTGTGCACGCAGCCATATCAGCTTTTCCTGCCTGGATTTGGTCATCCATTTATCGCTGTACTGCCACAGGAAGCGGGTCCCCTTTGCCTGACGCCAACTTTCAACAGGGAGGTGCGGATGTTCATTCTGACGGGTTTTATCAACCACTTCGCCAAGTTGCTTTGCTACATGGAAGCGGTCGAAGGCGATTTTCTCAACCGCACAGGGTAAGTGGATACGCGCTGCTCTTATATAGCCTGCATTCATGTCCATTGAGAGCGTTTTGATAGCCAGCAACTGCCCGTCAGTAAGCGTGCGAAGATAGCCGGCGAGGCTCTCTGTGCCACGATCGTCCGTTAAGGCCAGCGCACGACCATCGCGATCGGAGATCACCGTTATATAACGATGTCCTTTTTTAAAGGCGACCTCATCCACATTGTCAGCACCAGTGATATAAGACGGATAGCAAAGCGCACGCGCTGTTTGTCACCGTGAAAAACGACGGTGCGACGGCAAAAGCCAATAACAACGAGAGCGTCGTGCGCATTCCTCTGCACTGACAGTTGATTCTTAGAACGTAGAGGCCTGGATTGCTGCCAGGCTTTTATTGCACTACCAGCTACGGCTAAAAGATAAGCGTCCCGGGAAGTACATAGCGCTTACAAAATATCCGACATGAAGCATACTGGAAACGAGGCGTATTGTTATTGTTGTTCATATTGGCTTCCGTGGCGGAAATATCAGGGGGTAGCTACATATCCCCCATGCAGCCAAGGCAACGATGTTAACTCTCGTCACCTGTTCCTTTCGACAGAGCCAACCTCGCAGAGGGCCAGATCTTACAACTTCACCTCAGTGATACAAAACACAAAAATACAAAACAATTTGATACAAATCATCCCTCTTATTTTAAATAAATCCATCTTGCAAGCCTACCAATCAGAAGGTAGCATGTGTAGTATCGCAAACATAAAGAGAAATTGCTCATGAATTATGTTATCTGCACTACCATTGTCGCCCTTGGTCTCATTCTGACAGGCTACGCAACTGCTGCAGATGAAATTAATCGTCAGGACGTTGTTGGTTTGATGCCGTCAGACTATATTTCTGTTGGTAATCTATATACACCAGAAGAGGTGGCAACTGCGCTTAAAGACAAAGCGGAGCAGGCAGGAGGTTCTCATTTCCGAATCACTTCATTGGGAGGAAAAAATAAACTTGATGGAACTGCCATTATCTATCGCTAAAATATGTATAATAGTCCCTTTAATACATAACAGGTAAAGCCGTGTCTACTTATGAGAATATACTTCGCATAACGGATACTCTGATCCAGCAACGCGGATTTTTGGGGTTCAGTTACGCAGATCTGGAAAAAGAAATTGGTATCAGAAAAGCCAGTATTCATCACCATTTCCCGAGGAAAACTGATCTTGGTATAGCCTACTGCCAATACAAAACAGAAGTATTTGATAGACTTAATATAACTCTCCATAATGTTTCTTCAGGTGTACAACGTCTCAGGACATATCTTGATGCATTTGCTGGTTGTGCTGAAAGAGGGGAAATGTGCGGTATTTATGCCATGCTATCCGACAGCCATCAGTTTTCTCCTGAATTACAGGAGGCTGTAAGTCAACTGGCACATCAGGAGATACAGATGATTAAAGATATTATCACCTCCGGGCAGAATAGTGGAGAGTTCAAAACAGTTCTTCTTCCGGATGAGCTCGCCGTTATAGTCTGTTCTACACTAAAGGGGGCACTGATGTTAAATCGACTTCCACCACATGATATCTATTCAGGAACCGTTAACGCTTTAATTAAAATGCTTGATACCCGTACTTAATCCTTTTTAGTGCATATAATTTTCCACCCGGAGAATGAAATGAAAAAATTTATTAATGTTTACATTAAATCAGATTATGACATAGTTATTCTTCGCCTGTCTGTTATTATAATATTTATGCTCTTCGGGACCTATAAATGGTTTGATTTTGAAGTGATGGCCCTCAAGCCCCTGATTTCTCCCACGTGGCTGAATATCCTGTACATTATGTTTGGTGTTCATGGGGGGAGCTATTTCCTCGGCATAGTAGAAACTATCACTTTTCTAGCACTGAGTATCGGCTTCTTCAGGCCTGCTGCTGGCATACTGGGAGATATTATCGTTATTGTTACAGGTTTAGTCACACTAAGTCTGTTACCACAACTGGGAAAAGTTGACAGTTTTGTCATCAAAGATGTGCTGCTGTTAGGTGCTGGTAGTGTCCTGCTGAAATATGATTTGAAAAATTATTTAAATATCAAAAACTGATTTTTCACTTCGGTGATGAACGTTTGCGTATTTTCATGGAAAGAGATTACCTAATCCCCCTCGTTCTCCTTCATGTTAATACGCAACGTTATGGAAAACAAAAATACCCTGAGTAAAAAGGTCCGTAGGCAGGCGAGTACTTTTATTTTCCGCTAGTTTTACTTTCCCATCGAAGGCCCCATACATCACTACGCCCACGAAACAACCGACGAAATAACGCAACTTTCTCATCCGTGGATAATACGGAAACGCACTGCACAGGACTCTGCGGTTTACGTCGCCATTCAATCCCATAAGCTTCAAGTGATGTCTTCCCTCAGTGCTGCTAATTCATCACTGTCAGATTTATGAACCATATTCGTTACCTGTATCCGAACCACTGAAGCACCACAGCAGAAATTCGGGTCCCCTACACTGATTACAGCGCCCCCTCTGCTGCCTATTAACTCAAGCACCTCCCAACAACTTACGGAAACTTAATTCTAATACAGCTGTAATTCAGTTGTGTCGTGGTCGGCCGCGGTTACTTTTTTCGGGAAGTCTGCTACGCATCAGAATAATACCGTGTTCTTTCTGATCCTGTTTAGCCAGGTAGCTAAGGGCGTA
>OGUK01001189.1_pt1 | contig 17650 bp, 10 predicted proteins | sample 1553151 | NCBI WGS metagenome assembly OGUK01 (sample SAMEA2580208, study PRJEB22360) | human gut metagenome | biome: human gut; feature: human-associated habitat; material: faeces | place: Denmark | collected 2008/2010
GGGAAGTGAATATGCAGCAGGCTATGATTTATATGCCGACATTACTAAGGATCTTGTCATTGAGCCACACGAGACAGCAAAGATAGGCACGGGGCTTTCGATAGAGATTCCTGACGGATATTTTGGGGCAGTTTTTGCCAGAAGTGGCTTAGCTGCAAAGCAGGCACTTCGCCCGGCAAACTGCGTGGGTGTGTGTGACAGTGATTACAGGGGAGAGTATATTGTGGCTCTTCACAATGATGGAACGCAGGCACGCACTATTAATCCCGGAGATCGCATAGCGCAGCTTGTGGTAATGCCATATCTGGCTGTTGAGTTTAATGAGGTGTCAGAGCTTTCTGATACGAAGCGTGGTGCCGGTGGATTCGGTTCTACAGGAGCTAATTAATCACAAATGAGTTACAATTAAAACTAATCTTTACTTAAAAAGGGGGACTTATCATGGAAAATCGTATTGTAAAATTTAAATCAAAGGAGAGTGCAGGCTTAAACTTACACGCTATACCGGGACATTTCGCTACAAGTCATTCGCATATTAATTATTATGTAGATGTGACAAGCATCAAGACCCGTGTGTCCGAGGCAAAGGAAGCTGCAAAGGCTCTTTACACCAAGGTACCGCATCATTCATATATAGATACAATAGTATGTATGGATGGAACAGAAATGATTGGTGCATTCTTAAGCCAGGAGATTGAGCGAAACGGACTTATGTCTGTGAATAAGCACGAGACAATTTACGTTGTATCGCCTGAGATTAACAACGGACAGATGCTTTTCAGGGATAACAATAAGGGCGCTATAGATGGCAAGCATGTTGTACTTCTTCTGGCAACTACCACGACAGGTGAGACGATCAGAAGAGCGATGGAGTGTATCAACTATTATGGCGGTATGGTCACATGTATTGCGTCCATATTCTCAACCATCGATGAGGTCAATGGAGTAAAGATTGATAAGCTGTTTGATGACGATGATGTGGTAAACTACCAGACATATCCTGTTACAGAGTGTCCATTCTGCAAGAAGGGGCTGCCGATTGAGGCTATGGTCAATGGCTTTGGATATTCTAAGCTGTAATTAGTACGTTTATTGCAGTAATTACCTTGTAATTGTTTCGATATCAGACTGTGTTTCGTCATAATGACAACAACACGTTAAATTATTTGGCGGATTGACTATAGCCAATTGACGATATGTTTTGTATTATAAAGATACAAAGAAACAAGGTAACAGACAGTCAAGGCACTGAACAGTTACATATATGTACATAATACTTAGGAGGTATTTTTAAAATGGCAAGTTTATCATTAAAGAACGTTTGCAAAGTTTATCCAAACGGATTTGAGGCAGTTAAGGATTTCAACCTTGAAGTAGAAGATAAAGAGTTCATCATCTTCGTAGGACCTTCAGGATGTGGAAAATCAACAACACTTCGTATGATCGCAGGTCTTGAGGAGATTTCTTCAGGAGAGCTTATCATCGACGGAAAGGTTATGAATGACGTAGAGCCAAAGGATCGTGATATCGCAATGGTATTCCAGAACTACGCTCTTTACCCACATATGACAGTATTTGACAACATGGCATTTGGACTTAAGCTTAGAAAAGTTCCAAAGGATGAGATTAAGGCAAAAGTTGAGGAGGCAGCAAGAATCCTTGACCTTGAGAAATTATTAGACCGTAAGCCAAAGGCTCTTTCAGGTGGACAGAGACAGCGAGTTGCCATGGGTCGTGCAATCGTTCGTAATCCTAAGGTATTCCTTATGGATGAGCCTTTATCAAACCTTGATGCAAAGCTTCGTGTACAGATGAGATCTGAGATTTCTTCATTACATAACAGATTAGGTGCAACAATCATCTACGTTACACATGATCAGACAGAGGCTATGACACTTGGAACAAGAATCGTTGTTCTTAAAGATGGTGTTATCATGCAGGTAGACAGCCCACAGAAGCTTTACAATCAGCCAAACAACCTGTTCGTTGCAGGATTCATCGGATCACCACAGATGAACTTTATAGATGCTCAGTGTGTTGTTGAGGGAGCAAAGGCATTCCTTAAATTCGATAAATACCAGGTTGAACTTCCAGAGGCAAAGGCTAAGAAGCTTATCGATGGCGGTTATGCTGGAAAGAACGTAGTATTCGGTATCAGACCTGAGGATATCTACGATTCAGCAGAGCATCTTGATAAATTTGCTACATGCAAGATTGATTCAGATGTTACAGGATATGAGTTACTTGGTGCAGAGGTATTATTATACTTCACAGTTGCAGGCGCAAATATGTCAGCAAGAGTTGATTCAGATACACCGGCTCGTTACGGTGATCACATTGAGCTTGCATTTGATCCACACAAGATTCATGTATTTGATAAAGAAACTGAATTGACAATTACCAACTAGTTCGTTAAAATTAAATAGTTGTAAATTGACAGACCGGGTGTATAATTTACACCCGGTTTTCTTTTGCGAATGTGTGTGAGGTTCTGAAAAGTTAAGTTACGGTGTTAAATTATAGCAGGGTTACAGCTTATGACTTGTGGAAGCTTTTTACTTGCCTGCGTCAGAACAGTAATGAGAGGATAAGAATATGATTACGAATCAGAAACTGAAAAAATCACTTGAGGAAATAAAAAATATTACTTCGTTTGATGCGATTTTATACTCAGCCAAGGGAAAGCATCTGACAGGTACGGTGGAAGAGCCGGAACATAGCGACATTTTTGTGAAGGAGTTTATAGTATCCGAAGAGGATGTTAGGGAAAAAAACGATGCAATCGCATTTGCGGTTGAAATTGATTCAGAGCTTGAGTATGTGCTCGTAATATTCTGCCCGTATACGAGTGAGAATCTTGTAATAGGCAGGATGGCAGTTTGTCAGCTTCGGACACTTGTGCTCGGTGAGTCAGAGCGATATGACAGAAATAATTTTATTCAGAATATTCTTCTTGGCAATATGCTCGGTTCTGATATAATAAATCGTGCCAAGAAATTACATATAGAAAACAGAAAACGAGTAGTATATGTTATAGATACCGGAAAGAACAGCAATGAGATAGCAGTTGAGCTTGTAAAGAATCTGGCAGATATCAGAAGCGGTGATTTTGTGGTGGCGATGGATGAGCATAATGTAGTGCTGGTAAAGGATGTTGAGGACATAGATTCACCAAAGCTTCAGGAAAAGCTTTCATCTATTGCAGGAAGTCTGGTTGACAATCTGCTTGCAGAGGCTATGATTAAGGTACGGGTGGGCTATGGCAATCCGACGGATGTTCTTCCAAAGATTGCAGAGTCTTATCAGGAGGCAAAAATGGCGCTTGAGGTTGGCAGGCTGTTTTACGTGGAAAAGGAAATTATGGCATATGACAGGCTGGGCATAGGAAGACTTATTTATCAGCTTCCAATGAGTCTGTGTGAGATGTTTATCCGTGAGGTTTTTGGTGATGAGGTGCCACAGATACTTGATGACGAGGAGGCAATGTCTACAATCTCCAAGTTCTTCGAGAACAATCTGAACATTTCAGAGACTGCAAGACAGCTTTATGTGCATAGAAATACGCTTGTGTACAGGCTAGAGCGTATTGAGAAGTCGATAGGTCTTGATATCAGAACCTTTGATGATGCTATGATATTTAAAATAGCTACGATGGTGTTAGCGCATATCAAGGATAGCAGGCAGGGCAGATAATATAATTATTACGCAATTTAAAGAAGTAGGAGACAAGTATGGCCAAGAAGCAAACATACGATGAGAAAAGCATAGCAATTTTAGAAGGACTTGAGGCAGTTAGAAAAAGACCGGGTATGTATATAGGAAGTGTCACAACCAAGGGACTAAACCATCTGATATATGAGATTGTGGACAACTCCGTAGATGAGCATCTGGCAGGTGCCTGTGATACCATAAGGGTAACTCTTGAGAAAAACGGTTCGTGTACTGTGGAGGATAACGGACGTGGAATACCTGTAGGTATGCATGCTAAGGGGGTATCTGCAGCGCGTGTTGTATTCTCGACACTGCACGCAGGAGGTAAATTCGACAATTCTGTATATAAGACCAGTGGAGGTCTGCACGGAGTTGGTTCGTCGGTTGTAAATGCATTATCCACATATATGGATGTGGAGATAAGCAGAGATGGCTATATCCACCATGACAGATATGAAAAGGGTGTTCCTGTCGTGGAGCTTGAAAATGGCCTGCTTCCTACTTTAGGCAAAACCAAAAAAACAGGAACAAAGATTAATTTCCTGCCGGATCCGGAGATTTTTGAGAAGACAAGATTCAGGGAAGAGGATGTAAAGAACAGACTGAAGGAGACTGCATATCTCAATCCGAAGCTTACAATCATATACGAGGACAAACGAGGTGATGCGACAGAGCATATTGAGTATCATGAGCCTGAGGGTATTGTTGGTTTTGTAAAGGATTTGGATAAAAATATTGAAAAGCTGCATGATGTCATTTACTTTACAGGAGAGAGTGAGAATATAAAGGTTGAGGTGGCTTTTCAGTATACAAGCGAGTTCCATGAGAATATTCTAGGTTTTTGCAACAATATATACAATTCTGAGGGTGGAGCGCATATCACAGGCTTTAAGACTGCGTTTACAGGTATTATCAATTCATATGCCAGAGAGCTTGGTATATTAAAGGACAAGGATGCGAATTTCAACGGAGCAGATGTCAGAAACGGCATGACTGCTGTAGTGTCAGTAAAGCATCCTGACCCTAGATTTGAGGGTCAGACAAAGACAAAGCTTGACAATCAGGATGCAAACCGTGCAACTGCCAAGGTGACAAATGATGAGGTACCGCTTTATTTTGACAAGAATCTTGAGGTTTTAAAGACGGTAATATCATGTGCTGAGAAGGCCGCAAAGATTAGAAAAGCTGAGGAGAAGGCAAAGACCAATCTGCTCACAAAGCAGAAGTTTTCCTTTGATTCAAACGGAAAGCTTGCAAACTGTGAGAGCAGGGATGCTTCTAAGTGCGAGATTTTCATAGTCGAGGGAGATTCGGCCGGAGGCTCGGCAAAGATGGCAAGAAACCGTATGTTTCAGGCAATCATGCCGATTCGAGGCAAGATTTTGAATGTTGAAAAGGCAAGTATTGATAAGGTACTGGCAAACGCTGAAATAAAGACAATGATAAATGCGTTTGGCTGCGGATTTTCGGAAGGGTATGGAAATGATTTTGATATAACAAAGCTTCGCTATGACAAAATCATCATTATGGCCGATGCTGATGTGGACGGAGCTCATATCTCCACACTGCTTTTGACTCTGTTCTTCAGGTTTATGCCTGAGCTTATTTTAGAGGGACATGTATATGTTGCCATGCCTCCGCTTTACAAGGCTATTCCGTCAAAGGGCGAGGAAAAATATTTGTATGACGATGCGGAGCTTGACAAGTACAGAAAGACACATACAGGCAAGTTTACGTTGCAAAGATATAAGGGTCTTGGAGAGATGGATGCGGATCAGCTCTGGGATACCACACTAAATCCCGCAACAAGGATGCTAAAGCGTATTGAAATAGAGGATGGGCGCCTGGCAAATGATGTGACATCACTGCTTATGGGTAGTGATGTGCCACCGAGAAAAGAGTTCATATACGAGCATGCGCATGACGCGGAGCTGGATGTGTAAGCATGACGATTTTGCTTTTGGTTCTCAGTGGTTCTGAATAGTTAAGCAGTATTTATAATCGGAGAAAGACATGGATAGAAATATAGATAACAATGTAGACAACAATATAATTCAGACCGAATATTCGGAGCTGATGCAGAAATCATATATTGACTATGCGATGAGTGTCATTATAGCAAGAGCCCTGCCGGATGTGCGCGATGGGCTTAAGCCTGTACAAAGGCGTACACTTTATGATATGCATGAGCTGGGCATCAGGTACGACAAGCCATATAGAAAGAGTGCGCGTATAGTCGGTGATACAATGGGTAAATATCATCCACACGGCGATTCATCAATCTATGATGCGATGGTTGTTTTGGCACAGGACTTCAAAAAGGGCATGCCGCTTATCGATGGACACGGTAATTTTGGCTCAATCGAGGGAGACGGAGCCGCTGCCATGCGTTATACTGAGGCAAGACTTCAAAAAATCACACAGGAAGCATATCTTGCTGATCTTGACAAAAATGTGGTTGATTTCATTCCAAACTACGACGAGACAGAAAAAGAGCCAGAGGTGCTTCCGGTCAAGGTGCCGAACCTTTTGATAAATGGAGCTGAGGGTATAGCAGTCGGCATGGCGACAAGCATTCCGCCACACAATTTTGGCGAGGTGGTGGACGGTGTGATTGCTTATATGAAAAATCCTGATATCACCACAGCCGAGATGATGCAGTATATAAAGGGGCCTGATTTTCCGACAGGAGGCATTGTTGCAAATCAGGATGATCTTGCAGCAATATATGAGACCGGACAGGGAAAGATAAAAATCCGTGGAAGAATCGAAATAGAGAAGGGGAAGGCAGGAAAGGACAAGCTTGTCATTACGGAAATCCCATATACAATGATTGGTGCCAATATAGGAAAATTCTTAAATGATGTCTATTCACTTGTCGAGTCAAAAGCGACAACGGATATTGTGGACATAACCAACCAATCATCGAAAGAGGGAATAAGAATTGTCTTAGAGCTTAAAAAAGGTGCTGATGTTGAGGCACTTAAGAACCTTTTGTATAAAAAGACAAAGCTGGAGGACACTTTCGGTGTAAATATGCTGGCCGTCGCAAATGGAAGACCTGAGACGCTTGGTCTTGTACCAATAATAAGGCACCATGTCAATTTCCAGTATGAGATTGCAAAAAGAAAGTATGAGACACTTCTTGCAAAGGAGCAGGAGAAAGAAGAAATACAGCAGGGACTCATAAAGGCCTGCAACGTGATAGATCTGATTATTGAAATATTAAGAGGAAGCCGTGACCAGAAAATGGCAAAGGCATGTCTCATAAACGGAGAGACAGAGGGGATTAAATTCAAGTCAAAGGCTTCAGAAGCCATGGCAGCCCAGCTTTGCTTTACTGAGCGTCAGGCAGCTGCTATCCTTGAAATGCGTCTGTACAAGCTGATTGGACTCGAAATTGAGGCTCTGATTAAGGAGCACGAGGAGACCAGGGCAAAGATTGCAGAGTACAGCGATATTTTAGAGCATCGCTCATCCATGGCAAAGGTCATTATGAAGGAGCTTAAAGCGTTCCGCAAGGAGTATGCAAGGGACAGACGCACGGAGCTTGACAATCTCGAGGAAGCTGTTGTGGTCAAAAAAGAGCTTGAGGTATCGGATGTAGTGCTGCTTATGGACCGCTTCGGCTATGTGAAGACAGTAGATACTTCAACCTATGATAGAAACAAAGATACAGCTGACGCAGAGAACAAGCTGATATTAAAGGTCAAAAATATAGATAAGCTGTGCATTTTCACAAACAACGGAAACATGCATCTTGTCAAGGTGTTAGACCTGCCTTACGGCAAATTCCGTGACAAGGGCACACCTATTGACAATGTAAGCAACTATGACAGCAGTAAGGAGGATATAGTATTTATAGCGCCTCTTATGGATGTTGAAAAGCACAAGCTTATATTTGGAACGAAGTCAGCCATGATAAAGCTCGTGGATGGTGCTGAGTTTGTGGTGACACGAAAGACCTCGCAGGCCACAAAGCTCATGGATGATGATGAGCTGTTGTTTGTTGACATGCTTTCAGAGAATGCTACAATGGTAATGCGTTCTAAGAAGGAGATGTTCCTTCGAATCGACTGTAGCACTATTCCTGAAAAGAAAAAGGCAGCAGTAGGTGTCAGGGGAATGAGGCTTGACAGAGAGGATGAGCTTACTGACATTTATCTGCTTTATGACCAGGAGGAAAAAGAGGTCGAGGTAAAGGGTAAGCAGGTGGCGCTTCACAGGCTGCACATTGCAAACCGTGACACTAAGGGCGTGAAGAAATAATATATCGTATGACAATATAACGTAAAGCATAAACTGTGTACGGTTTTGAGTATGTATGGCCTTAGAACAGTTAAAATATCTGACATGAAAGGAAGCGATGAGCTTGTTGGACAAATTAAGAGAGCTTGGCATTTCAGAAAATCTGATTAAGGAAATTGAAAAGTTTCGCTCGCAGTATCCGGTGGACAAGGAGTATGAGTCAAGAATCCCCGTGCCTACACAGTTTTATTACGGAAGCGATGTGTGGGAACAGGCTATAACAGCTGTTTTGTGTGGAGAAAATCTGCTTTTAGTAGGAGAAAAGGCCACAGGAAAGAATCTTTTCGCAGAGAATCTGGCAGGTGTATTTAACAGACCACGCTGGGATGTGTCATTTCACGTAAATATGGATGCAGCATCACTTATCGGAACGGATACGTTTAGCGCCGGAGAAGTAACTTTCAGACCGGGACCTGTGTATACAGCCGCAAAAACAGGTGGCTTTGCGGTGCTTGACGAGATAAATATGGCAAAAAGTGAGGCTATGGCAGTGCTTCATGCCACACTTGATTTCAGACGTACAATAGATGTGCCGGGCTATGATAGACTGTCGCTTCATCCGGCAACAAGATTTATTGCCACGATGAATTACGGCTATGCAGGCACAAAGGAGCTAAATGAGGCTCTTGTATCACGGTTTGCGGTAATCCGGATGCCTATGATTTCAAAAGAGAGCCTTGTGAAGCTCATAAAGGAGCATTATCCTGCAATACGTGAAGCGGGAGCAAATGAGCTTGCGGAGGTATTTCTTGAACTGCATACCAAGTGCAAAAATGGCGAAATATCCTCAAAGGCACTTGATCTGCGTGGTCTCATCGGTTCAATTGGTATGATGGAAAAGGGCTTAAATATATATACAGCTCTGGATATGGGTATAACAAACAAGAGCTTTGATGAATATGAGCAGACGCTTATCCGTGATACAATCCGTGCAAGAATCTCAAGGAAGATGAGCAGAGAGCAGCTGTTTTGTTGATATAAGCTTGTGACATATGAAGGAATGGAAAATATGGAAGAACAGGATATAAAGGAAGCAAAAAGAGCAAGAAACTTCATATGGATGGCGGCCTGTGATTATGACATAGAGCCGCTTTTTCTGGCATTTGCACCTGATGGATCCGCTGATATTTATCTGAATTTGATTATTGGGCTTGAATACAAGTGGTATGAGCATGACAAGATAGATGCCTTATTCAATCAGCTGACAGGGAAAAACGCCATGCTTTATGAGGGTCTTTTATGGATAGGTTTGGAAAATGCCCTGTATGAAAAGGAGAGACAAACGAGACCTGCCTTATATGATTTAAGGCTTGAGTACGCGAAAAAGAGCCTTGCAGGAGTCAATAAAAACAGGGAGTATTCGATGATTGATATAATCAGAAATGCACATTGCAGAAGGATACTTGGAAAACCCTCAGATCTTTGCAAAGAGGATGAAGAGATACTGCATGCTTTTTGTTTTACACCTGATATGACAACGGATGAGATTATAGAAAAAACGCGAGAAAATCTGTGGAAGTATTTCTCGTATAAGCCGATAAAGGTGGCAAAGCCGCAGGGCATATATTTTTTACAGAAGGTAGCAGGAGCATTTCACTCAATAGGAAAAGTCAGCACACAGTATGTCAGAGCGAATAGCTTTTATGATAAAAATATGGCCTCGGACACAGCAGCTTTGTCTATGGAGCATTCAAAGAGATATCTGCTGCAGTTTGCACTGCAGAAAGATCCAATAGAAGCGAAGCGGTATGTGACAGCCTGCTTTGGAAAAAGCATGTATTCTGACAGGCAGCAGGCCGAGATGGAGAAAAAGCTCTGTGTAGGAAATCACAAAAACTGTCATTTGCTTTTTACCAGAGGTATTTCATCGGAGAAAAAGCAGACTGTACCTGATGAGATTGACAACAAAAGAGAACGCAGGGAAATTCTTGCATTTACAAAAGAGACAGCCATGCAATACGACAAGAATAAAGAGCATTTTGAAAAAAACATGGCAGTGTATCAAAACAGTATAAGGAGACTTACAGAAAGCCTTAGAATGCACCTGGAGACAGCAGATGAGACATTTATGGATGCTTCCACACACGGCAGGATAAAGCCTTCGAGAGTATGGAAGGCCCTGTACTTGGACAATCCGCGTGTTTTTGAGCGAAAAGATGAGGTGGAGACGCCGGGCTTTTCTGTCGACATACTGATGGATGCGTCTTCTTCCAGAAAACAGATGCAGCAGAAGATAGCAGCACAGGCATATGTACTGTCAAAGAGCCTGACAAATTGTGGCATACCGGTGCAGATTTACTCATACTGCAGCATAAGAGGCTACACGGTGATGCACATCTTTAAGGAATATGACGATTATGGTGTGGAGGATGAATTATTTCATTTTGTTGCGGCAGGAAATAACAGGGATGGCCTTGCTCTGCGCGCGGCATCACATCTGATGGAGCTAAGTCCAAAGCCAAAGAAGTTGCTTTTCATGTTTTCGGATGCAAGTCCCCAGGATGATCAGATAGCGGGGGAGGGAGCCTTTTATAAGGACAGGGAGTACACTGATGCTCTTGCTGTTAAGGACACCGTAAATGAGGTGCAGAGGCTTAAAAACCATGGAATAGATGTAATTGGCATCTTCATGGGAAGTGCACATGACAGTGAGCTTGCAACAAAGATATTCGGCAGAAGTCTAGTGAAGATAAAGAGTATTAACGAGTTTGCCGATGCTGTCGGACGAGTGTTAAATGAGATACTGACCTAGCATTTTAATTAAAAGTACAATAAATTTAAAGCAATGGAGATAACAAATGAAAGCAATATTATTTGATTTGGACGGAACGCTGATTGATTCATCAGAGGGCATCACAAAGTCGGCACAATATGCACTTTCACACTTTGGCATAGATGAGCCGGACAGAAACAGTTTGTTTTTCTTTATAGGACCGCCGCTCATAAACACATTTATGGAGCATTACGGATTTACTAAGGAGAGAGCACTTGAAGCGGTCGAAAAGTACAGAGAACGCTATAACAAAATAGGTATATTTGAATGTTCGCTTTTTCCGGGAGTAAAGGAATGCATAGAGGCGCTTAAAGCAGCCGGCTATAGGATAGGACTTGCATCATCGAAGCCGGAAAAATCGTGTGAGCGTATTTTGGCGCATTTTGGAATACTGGATATGTTTGATGAGGTGGTCGGAGCTACATTTGACGGCAGGATAGATACAAAGGAAGAGGTGCTTAACGAGGTGATGCGCCGGTGGTCAGACATTCCAAGGGATGAGATGTGTTTAATCGGAGATACTATGTTTGATATCGAGGGAGCAAACCGTGTCAATGTGCCAAGCATAGCGGTAAGCTTTGGCTTTGGAGATGTTAACGAGATGGTGAGTGCCGGTGCAAAAGCTGTGATAGATGATTTAAGGCAGCTTCCGGATGTACTTTCCAGGCTTTTTGATTAGCTTTTATGAAAATGCAATGCATTGAGACATGAGGTTATAAACAGTAGATAGGAATGGGATTTCATGAATAAGAATTTAAAATTAAGAGCGATAGTGTGGGAAATAATTGTCCCGATTGTGCTTTACTACATTGTTTTTCTGAGCGCAATGTACTTTATTTTTGCGTTCATCGGACACACAGCTTCGACATACATGATAGCGCAGATAATATCTGCAGCAATTACAATACCATTTATGTATTTTGCAAGCTATAAGCCGACACAGCAGATGTTTGTTAAAAAACCAAAGATAGACAGGGCACTTTTTATAAATGTGCTCTGGGTGATTGTGATTACACTTTTTATTTCATTTGCGCTCAATAATATCATCACCATGTCACCGCTTATCGGGCTCTCAGAAGGATATGCCAGGGCAAATGAGAGCTTTTATGCAAGCACTCTTGTAATTGAGCTGATTGGCTCGGCAATTCTTTCTCCGATTATGGAGGAGCTTGTTTTCAGAGGCATTGTATTTGGAAATATGCGCAAAATAATGAATGTGCCACAGGCGGTATTTTTGTCGGCGCTTTTGTTTGGGCTCATTCATTTTAATATAGTGCAGTTTGTCTATGCTTTTTTACTTGGCCTTGTGCTTGCAGCTTTCATGTATAAGTCAGGGCATGTGTATGCGGCTATGATTGGTCATATTACCGCAAATGCGTTTGCTGTTATAAGGACAGAGACTGGTATTTTGAAGTGGACTGTTGATGGCAGTGTAATGGCATGGGTGGTATCTGTCATGTGCCTTGGTGTTGGTGCTGTGATATTTTATTATTATGCGAAGCACACAGAAGGAACTGTTTAGCATGGACCGAAATGGAGCGCAGACAAAATACGAGTATCGTGCAGTTTTACGAATATGAGCAATGCGATTTAGGATAGTTACCGGATGTTTATAAAAATCAGCTATACATTCAAAGTATAGCTGATTTTTTTATTATATAAGACATGAAAAGCTACTGTAACACATACACAATTCAGACACAATTTGCTGAAACAGTGTTTTATGCCTTGCTTTATTGAAAAAAGTTTTGGGATTTTAAAAAGTAAATTGTGTGTATACCCTTATAAAAAAGATAAAAATACAATTATAGTCAGAAAAATAACTTTACAATATTAAGTTATCAAATAATCAGATAATAGCGAGAAAAAAACCATTTACATTGAGCTTTCATCGTTGTAAAATCATAAACAGGAAATGATTCACTTCTTAATAAGTTATCCGTTAACAAATTTACACTAGGAAAGGAAGAACCTATGAGTAAACAATGGAATGAAAGCACAGCCACAGCTAAGGGATTATATGATCCACGCTATGAGCATGATAACTGTGGAATTGGTGCAGTAGTAAATATCAAAGGTATCAAAACACATGAGACAGTCGAGAATGCTTTAAAGATTGTTGAGAACTTAAAGCACAGAGCCGGAAAAGACGCTGACGGTAAGACGGGAGACGGTGTCGGCATCCTGCTTCAGATTTCTCATAAGTTTTTTAAGAAGGTTACAAAGCCACTTGGAATAGATCTTGGAGACGAAAGAGATTACGGTGTGGGAATGTTTTTCTTCCCTAATGATGAGTTCAAGACTATTCAGGCAAAGAAGATGCTTGAGGTTATCGTGGAGAAGGAAGGCCTTGAATTTCTCGGATGGAGAGAAGTGCCTACAGAGCCTGATAAGCTTTCTAAAAAAGCCAGAGACTGTATGCCATGCATCATGCAGTGCTTTGTAAAAAGACCTGAGGATGTTGAGAGAGGACTTGAGTTTGACAGAAAACTGTATGTTGCAAGACGTGTTTTCGAGCAGTCAAACGACAATACATATGTGGTTTCATTCTCAAGCAGAACAATCGTATATAAGGGAATGTTCCTTGTAGAGCAGCTCAGACAGTTCTTCATGGATTTACAGGATCCTGATTATGAGTCAGCAATCGCCACAGTACATTCAAGATTCTCTACAAATACAAATCCAAGCTGGGAGAGATCTCATCCAAACAGATTTATCGTACACAATGGTGAGATTAACACTATTCTTGGAAACTCTGACAAGATGTCAGCCCGTGAGGAGAACATGGAGTCTCCTAAGCTTAAAAAAGAGTTCCAGAAGGTTTTGCCGGTTATCAATGCGGCAGGATCTGACTCAGCAATGCTTGATAATGCGCTTGAATTCCTGGTAATGAGTGGTATGGAGCTTCCACTTGCCGTTATGATAATGATTCCTGAGCCATGGGCAAACAATTCAATCATGACTCAGAAGAAGAAGGATTTCTACCAGTATTACGCTACAATGATGGAGCCATGGGATGGTCCGGCTTCAATCGTATTCTCAGATGGTGATTTAGTCGGAGCAGTGCTTGACAGAAACGGACTTCGTCCATCACGTTACTATGTGACAGATGATGATTACCTTATCCTTTCATCTGAGGTCGGAGTACTTGAGATTGACCCTACAAAGATTGTGAAAAAGGATCGTCTCCGTCCGGGAAAGATGCTCCTTGTGGATACTGTCGCAGGAAAAATCATAGATGATGATGAGCTCAAGGAGAGATATGCAGACAAGCAGCCTTATGGTGAGTGGATTGACAGATACATGGTAAATCTTAAGGATTTAAAGATTCCTAACCAGAGAGTACCTGAGTATACAAAGGAAGAGCGCCAGAGAATGCAGAGAGCCTTCGGTTACACATATGAGTCACTCAAGGATTCAATCCTTCCGATGGCTAAAAATGGTGTTGAGGGCACAGCAGCAATGGGTACTGATACACCGCTTGCAGCTTTATCCGGTAACAGGGAGCCGTTATTCAACTACTTTAAGCAGCGCTTCGCGCAGGTAACAAACCCGCCTATCGATTCAATCCGTGAGGAGGTTGTCACATCAACCACACTCTATATCGGTGAGGCCGGAAACGTGCTTGAGGAAAAGCCGGAAAACTGCCGTGTACTTAAGATTAACAACCCAATCCTTACAAACACTGACCTTATGAAGATTAAGAATTTAAAGGCCGATGGCTTTAAGGTAGAGGTTTTACCTATTATATATTACAAGAACACAAGTCTTGAGAAAGCAGTAGACAGACTTTATATAGAGGCTGACCGTGCATACAGGGACGGAGCCAACATTATTATCCTCTCAGACAGGGGTGTTGATGAGAACCACGTTGCAATTCCTTCACTGCTTGCAGTTGCTGCATTGCAGCAGTATCTTGTAAAGACAAAAAAGAGAACATCGCTTTCGCTCATTCTTGAGTCAGGAGAGCCGAGAGAGGTTCATCATTTTGCTACACTGCTTGGCTTTGGTGCAAGTGCAATCAACCCTTATCTGGCACAGGATACAGTTAAGCAGCTTGTTGACGAGCATATGCTTGACAAGGATTATTATGCAGCAATCGATGATTACAACCATGCAATCATCACAGGTATCGTAAAAATTGCAGCAAAGATGGGTATTTCAACCATCCAGTCATATCAGGGCTCAAAGATTTTTGAGGCAATCGGTATTGACAAGAGTGTTATTGATAAGTATTTCACAAATACAGTAAGCCGTATCGGTGGAATTACATTACAGGATATCGAGAACGATGTGAATGAGCTTCACTCTGCGGCCTACGATCCGCTCGGACTTGAGACAGATGTTACACTTGACAGCAAGGGCAGACACAAGATGAGAAGCGGAGCTGATGACCATCTGTACAATCCGGCTACAATCCATCTTCTCCAGCAGTCGACACAGCGCGGTGACTACAATCTGTTCAAGCAGTACACAGCACTTGTGGACGAGGAAGAGAAAAATACAAACATCCGTGGACTCATGGATTTCAACTATCCTAAGAAGGGTGTCAAGCTCGAGGAGGTTGAGAGCGTTGACTCAATTGTGACACGTTTCAAGACAGGTGCTATGTCCTACGGATCTATTTCCAAGGAAGCACATGAGACACTTGCAATTGCCATGAACCATCTGCACGGAAAATCAAATACCGGTGAGGGTGGAGAGGACAAGGATCGTCTCACAATCGGAAAAGACGGAAAGAACCGCTGTTCAGCAATCAAGCAGGTTGCTTCAGGACGTTTTGGTGTCACAAGCAGATACTTAACAAGCGCACAGGAAATTCAGATTAAGATGGCACAGGGAGCAAAACCTGGTGAAGGTGGACATTTACCAGCAGGAAAAGTATATCCTTGGATTGCAAAGACAAGACATTCAACACCTGGTGTAGGACTAATCTCACCACCACCTCATCACGATATTTACAGTATTGAAGATTTGGCACAGTTAATTTATGATTTGAAAAATGCAAACAGAAATGCCCGCATTTCTGTAAAACTGGTATCTGAAGCAGGTGTCGGAACGGTCGCAGCCGGTGTAGCAAAAGCTGGCGCACAAGTAATCCTTATTTCCGGACATGACGGTGGTACAGGTGCAGCACCTCGTAATTCTTCTATCCATAATGCCGGACTTCCGTGGGAGCTTGGACTTGCTGAGACACACCAGACATTAATTAAAAATGACCTTCGTAATAAAGTTATCATCGAGACGGACGGTAAGCTTATGAGCGGCCGCGACGTAGCAATGGCAGCAGCACTTGGAGCAGAAGAATTTGGATTTGCTACTGGTCCGCTGATTACAATGGGCTGCGTTATGATGAGAGTTTGTAACTTAGATACTTGTCCAGTAGGTATCGCAACACAGAATCCGGAACTTAGAAAACGTTTTAAAGGTAAACCGGAATACGTTGTAAACTACATGAAGTTCGTTGCACAGGAAATGCGTGAATACATGGCAAAACTTGGTGTCCGCACTGTAGATGAACTAGTAGGACGTACAGACCTTCTGAAAGAACTTCCAGAAGCAAAAGAGTACCACTTAGATTTATCTGCTATTTTAAATAATCCATATGTAGATAAGAAGCATCCAATCTGCTACAACAAGAAGAATGAATACAACTTTGAATTAGAAAAGACATTAGATGAAAAAGTTCTTCTTACTAAGTTGAAGACAGCGCTTGATAAAAAGCAGAAGAGAAGCATTTCTATCGATGTTGGAAATACAGACCGTTCCTTTGGTACAATCTTTGGTTCTGAAATTACAAAGAAATATTACAACACACTGGAAGATGATACATTTACTGTACAGTGTACAGGAGCCGGCGGACAGAGCTTTGGAGCATTTATTCCAAATGGTCTTACATTAGAGCTTGTCGGTGACAGTAATGACTACTTCGGAAAAGGATTATCCGGTGGTAAATTAATCGTTTACCCTCCAAAAGGAATCCGCTTCAAAGCCGAGGAAAATATTATCGTTGGTAACGTAGCACTTTACGGTGCAACAAGCGGTCAGGCTTATATTAATGGTGTGGCTGGTGAACGTTTCTGTGTTCGTAACTCCGGTGCAACAGCTGTTGTAGAAGGTGTCGGCGATCACGGATGCGAGTACATGACTGGTGGTAAAGTCTTAATTATCGGTAAGACTGGAAAGAACTTCGCAGCCGGAATGAGCGGCGGTGTTGCCTACGTTCTTGATGAGGATAACGACTTATACTTAAGCCTCAACAAGGAAATGGTTTCTTCCGAACCAGTTGTTTCTAAATATGATGTTATGGAAATTAAGGATATGATTACCGCCCATGTGGCATATACAAACTCTGAAAAAGGTAAAGAAATTTTAAATGATTTTAGCAAATATTTACCGAAGTTTAAGAAAATCATTCCACACGATTACAAGAAAATGCTCAAGAAGATTTCCGAAATGGAAGGAAAAGGTCTTAGCGCAGAGCAGGCACAGATTGAAGCATTTTACGAAATTAAAAGAGGATAGGAGGAGAGCGCTATGGGAAAACCAACTGGATTTATAGATTATGAGAGAGAAGATGCCAAAGCGATCGAGCCAAAAGAGCGCATCAAAAACTTTAAAGAATTTCATATACCGCTTTCCATGGAAAAACAGCAGATTCAGGGTGCAAGATGTATGAATTGCGGTGTGCCGTTCTGCCAGTCAGGTATGACAATCATGGGAATGACAAGTGGATGTCCACTGCACAATCTGGTGCCTGAATGGAACGATCTTGTCTACACGGGCAACTGGGAGCAGGCATATAACCGTTTAAAGAAAACCAATAACTTCCCGGAATTTACATCACGTGTCTGCCCG
>OGUK01001195.1_pt1 | contig 17606 bp, 24 predicted proteins | sample 1553151 | NCBI WGS metagenome assembly OGUK01 (sample SAMEA2580208, study PRJEB22360) | human gut metagenome | biome: human gut; feature: human-associated habitat; material: faeces | place: Denmark | collected 2008/2010
TCGGCGACCACGATCCCGCCCGTTGCCGTTGCGGTCAGCGTTTCGCCATCCTCGGTGGCAAGCGTCGTCGATTTGTCGTTGATCGTACCTACATCGGTCAGAGTGGCGGCCATCGCCTCGTCGTCGCCGGTCTTGCCGACTTCGATCTTGCACTTCGACCACGACATGATGATTTTCTTTGCCATAATCCTATTCTGTTATGCGGTTAAACTTGATTCTTGCGTATATGAAATGCTGCTCTATCTCCTCGTTGCGCATCGTTGTCGGCGTCGTATCGGTTTCGAGCCAGTATTCCGTACCACCTGCGGTTTCTACGAATGCGAGAAGCAGCTCCTCCAACTTGCCGATGCGGTTCTTGTCGGGAACCATCCGACCGTCGGCATGAGGTATATCGGGGACATAGAGGTTGAAGATCACCACGCCCGTTTGTACCTGTTCATCAAGTCCTGCGAGGAACTTGACGATCAAATCCTCCGTCGTGGCATTGGCAGGGCGCATTTCGGGTCGGTAAACCTTTCCTCTGATGGCCTTTCCGAGGTCGCTATTCTTGACGAAAGAATAGAAATCCCGCTCAATCTGCATCTCCGTTTTTATCATCTCGCTATTCGATTAGACCGTTGAGTAATTTCTTGGCAAGCGATTCGGCTTTCAACTCGGCGGAGGTGAGAACGTCCTTGTGGTGGACTGCTTCGACATACGCGGCGTATTTCATGCCTGCGCAGACGATCAGAACCACGCCCCACGGAAATTTCGCTTGCAGACTTTGGAGCAATGCTTCGGCGGCGGGCGGGCCGGCTTCGCCGTTGCCATCCTTGCCGCTGTATTGCTTCGAGGCTCCCGTCACGACGGGTTTCCCGTCCACAAGCACCACATAGCCTATTGATGACCTCAAATTGCCGGTAATATCGTTGTAGCTGCCACTCTCGCGGGCGATTCGTATGCACTCCTCTCCGATGAAAGAGAGTTGCTTCACGAGCAGGGCGACGATGTCTTTCATCTTGGCCTGCAATCCGGCTTTCAGCTTGCGCATGTCCGTCTTGCTGACGATGACGCCCTTGTATTTGCCGTGAGATGTAGCGACTTTCGCCATATCACACCACGATTTGAGTTCTGCCTACGGTGGTGAGAGGTTCGGCGTTCATCACGCGGTATTCGCCGAGATTTTCGCCCATCCTTTCGAGTTTCACCCGATTGTAGGGGAAAGGGATGCACTCAACGAGGATCGTAAACGAAGCCTGCCGAAATTCGCCGTCCTCGTAACGACCCTTGCGGTTATCGCTGTTGGTCTTGATGGAGCAGGGGATCGCCTCGCTCCATGTAGATTGAGCCTTGATAGGCTCGCCCCATTCGTCGATACCGCCCTCGGTGAGTATCTCGTAGCGCAATGTGCCGTTGTACCTCATATCACCATAGATGCGTGCCGTCCTCGATCACGCGCATATAGTCGGAAAGAACCTCATCCGCATCGAGGCCATAATATCCGCACCAAATCGAAAGGCTCTGTTTGAGGGCTTCCTCGCTCATTACGGAGGTCGATACGCCGTTCTCGGAGCGGCTGTTTTCGACATATCCGATGACAAGGCGGGCGGCAACCCGAAAGATCATAGGGTCTTTCGGGGTCGCCTCGGCCTTTGCGTCGATGCCCTCGTTGAAGAGCGCAAATTCGATGGTCGCGTTATCAGGATAGAATGTGTTTGCTATCGCATTGCACAAACTCCTCGTTGCGGTAAGGTTATCCACGGCTACTGCTGCGTTTTGAGGGTGTAGATGCCGTTCATTTCCGTAATCACGGGCAACGAGAGCGATTCGGCCTTGGTGAACTCAACACCGTTGCTGCCCTGCGTTTCGCCCACGCCCCATTGCGAGACGCGGATACGCCCGTAGTTGGAGTACGCTACTCCGGCCTCCTGTTTCAGCTCGTTGTTCGCCCATGCGTTTTTGACGATGCCGAGCTTGCCGTCGGGAATGAAGACCATGTTCTTCTCGTTCCACGGCATATAGGGGACGCGGAGTTTGCCTTTCTGAATGCGAACCTGACGGCGGATAGGCTCGAAAACAGGGTAGCTGTTCTCCTGCATATAGGCGTTCAGGTCTTTCAGTTGCACGATCTTCGCAGATTTGTCGGTTCCCCAGATCATCTGCTTGATCTTCTTGCTGCGGCACATGTAGGAGATGCGCGACGGAGCGCAGAGGATTTTGCCGAATACGGTTTTGTCCTGTGCGGCGTCGATAATGGCCTGCACGTCCTCGAAGCAGTCCACCGTGTCGAGATTGGCATCCGCCCACGGGGTTTTGGACGATGCGATATTCTCGGCGGGCTGGTTGAAGTTGATCGTGCCGCGCACGCCACCTTCGGGGTTGATGTTGTCGTCGATTTCGACGATACCCTCGTTCGAGAGCGGGCGCAGGAACAGGATGTCGAGCTTTGCGAGAACGGAACTTACGACCGTAGTCGAACTGCCCCACATCAGTTTGATGAGCTGCTCCGTCTTTGCCTTGTCGGGGAGCGACTTGCTGTCGAGGATTTGCAGAACCTTACGATAGTCCTGAATCGTCATCGGCAGCGTTACGGCATGATTGAGGATGCGCTCTTTCACGGTTTCCAGCCCATCCGTACCGAGGATAGCCTCTTTCGACTGGTCGCCGATGGTCGGTGCGGCTACCGTGATGTTGTACTGACCGATGATCTCCTCGAAGTCGAGGCCGATAGTCGGGGTGTCCCAGTCGAGGAAACGCTCGAAGATTACGTTGTCGAAAAGCTGCTTGTGCAGTTTCGAGGCGGCATCGAAGCGAGCCTGTACGTGCTGCGTCAATGCGCCAAAGATTGAACTATAAAGAATTTCGGGCATGATCGTTACTGTTTAATGAACAGAATGTTCGGGTTTGCTTTGAGGCATACCTTGCCGGGATTGATGAGCCAGTCTTCCAGCAGCGGGAAGTTCAGGCTCGGATAGAGGACTACCGCCTCGTATGCGGCATCAATCGTCGGAAGGCCCTTTCCGGTGAACTCCTTGACCGCGCCGACAACCATGTTCGGCGTGTAGAGAGGTGCGGCGGGGACGGCTTCATTGTCGCCCTCGGCGGCCGCTGCTGCCGATGCTTCAACGAGGATGTCGCCCTCGGCCAGCCCTGCGATGGCGGATGCGAACGTGAGGACATCGTACTCGGCATTGGCCGTGTCGATGGACTTGATGATCGGGGATTTGTCGGTTACTCCGAGTTTCATCACCACGTCGCCTGCGACGAAGTAATGACCTTTGGCGATGCGGGGCGCGGTGGTCGTGCCTCCTGCGAGAACCTTGGCGGTCTTGCAAACGGCGGCACTCATCGCCTCGAAATCGACATAGATAGGAGTTCCCCGATGCAACACCGTTCCGACGGGGAAGTTCTGCACCGGCTTGAAGCCGCCCGGCAGAATCTTGCACTCGCCGCGCCAAATTTCGGGCGTGTGGCCCGATAGCTGCGTTTTCTTGAAATCAATAGCCATTGTTGCAATCAATTTTAAGGGGTGAATGATACGGAGCTGTTACTTGTTGGGAAGACTTTCGGCCCAAGCTTTGGCGGCAGCTTCCATAGCCTCCTTGCTACTTCCCGTTTCATGCGCCTGCTCCTTGGGCATGAGGTTGTTATTGACTAACTCCTGCTTGTAATCCGCCAGCTCCTTATCGAGGTCTGCATCCTCTGCGAATGAGACTCGCTTCATCAGGTAGTCGGGGATTCCGAGCTTTTTAGCCTTTGCCGAGATTTCGGCCTGTCGCGTGGTCTTTGCCTTTTCCGCTTTGAGAGCGGCGTTCTCGGTTTCGAGATCGGTCAATTTCTTTTGGTAAGGCTTGAACCATTCGGGGGCCTCATCATCGTTTCCGCCCTCATCTTCGCCCTCGTCGTTGGATTGCGGTTTCTTTGATTGCGGTTTCGGACGTTGCGTCTTCCTCGTGATCTCCCCCTGCATCGCCTTTGCATAGGGCACGAGCGAATCCACTTTCGCGGCGATGTCTTCGTCCGAGGCATCGTCGGCAAGACCCTCCGCCCCGATCTCTACGAGGTCGTCGAGTGCCTTGTCAGTCAGTCCCATATCCTTGCATTTTTCGGATAAGAGCTTGCGAAATTTCTTTTTCATGGTCGAAAAAATTTGTTAAAACGTATCGTTACGGACAAAGGTAATGAAAAATATCTATTAGGTATCTAAAATTTCGGCAAAAATTATCTGTGTGGTTATGACACAGTTATCCGTAAATCCGCATTTTTGACTGATTTTGAGTGCACTTTTTCTGCGAAAAAAGTTGCTTACTATAATAGTTGGCTATATATTTGCATCATCAAACAGATACTTAATAGGTAGTAAATAACGACCAAAATTTATAATAGGCTATGACACAAGAAGAATTTACCGAAAGGGTTGGCTTGAACGTATCGGATGGCATTTTCGAGGTATGGAACGGGGTGTATATGTCCTCGGATAAGGACAAGGACGAGTTCTGCAAGCCGCTCGCCACCAAGAAAGGGCATCTCGATCTTTCCCGGTCAATGGTGATCGAAATCGCCGAGTTGAAGAAAACGATCAGAGTGCAAAAAGAGAGCTATGCCCGGCAGGTCGAACTCGCAACGTCCTATCAGGATAAGTATTACGCGGAAAAGGCCAAGCACGATGAGTTTTATAAGAAATATGCGGAGGAATGCGAAAAGCGATATGCCCTCGAAAGAAAGCTCGAACAGATAATGAATTTAATCAACGCATAACATGGATAAGGCAAAACAGACCAAGGCGGAAAGCCTGCATGAATGGAAGTCCCAAATGGCGGACTTCCTCCTCGAAAGAGCACAAAAATTCGGCGACATTACCCTCCACATCAAAGCGGCCGATTTGATCGGCATGAAAGAGGTGATCCGCCGGAAAATCATCAAGGGCCTGCCCTTGTGGGAGGTCGATAGGGTTTGGTTGAAAAATAATCTCAAATAATCGCAAGTATGGAAAAGATCAAAATCAAGCATGTAGGATTCGATTCGTGGGATCGGGAGGTATTCCAAACGCAGAAAGGGACGTATGTCGTGGATATAAGTTTGGACTATTCGCATCAGAATATGAGGCTCTGCACGAAGAACAACAACGAGTTCGACGGGGAGCCGGATACGGCCCTCAAAACCGACGCATTCGAGATCGTCGATGATTTCGATACCGAGCAATAATCTCAAACCTTAGAAATTTCAGCGCAACAAAAGCAAATTATTATGATACGAAAGTTTAACGCAAAAATAGGACGCAAGGTTACTTACAATTCTTATCCTCAAAAGAAGTTCGTAATCGAAAGAATCAATCCTGACGGAACTCTTGATTTAGCAATTGGAGATTGGAAAATATTGAATGTTACTATTGATAGGGTTTGTAGATAAATATAGAGCAAAATGGAAAATTCAATCAACGTAAACGGATGCTCCGTCTGCCAGCCGGGGCGAGAAAACTACACGAGCTTCACGGCCAAAATCGGCCGGAAATCGGTCAAAAGATGGCAATACGATTATCGCACGGAGAGCGGCGAACTTTTCTCCTGCGTCGGGGCATCCCTCGATAGCTGCCGTGCAAAGCGGGATTTATGGTTATCTCAAAAGCAGTAGGATTATGGCAACGAAAAAGGTGGCGAAAATCTACGAGGTTACGATTGATATGACGTGGTCGCAGTCCTATACGGTCAAGGCCAAGACGGCGGCCGAAGCACGACGCAAGGCATGGGAGAAATTCAAACGGCATCCGCCGAAATCATGCTTTTCACTCATGGAGGACAGAATCGACGAATGATAATCAACGCAACAGATATGGAAGAGAAAGATATTAAGACGGTTAAGACCACGCGGGGCGAACTCCGATACTATCGGGATGGAGATTACGACGGGGCCGTGTGTATGCTGAATGCCCAAACTATCGGCCGATATAAAGAGATTAAGAATCAGCATCCCGATTCGGACAGCTACGGTGTTTGGTGGGCGTTCTCTGACGAGCAATTTGCAAGAGGCAGGCAGCACGCTATCAAAATCGGCAAATTGAATCCTGATGATAAAATTTGTCATGGCGGGGCTGGCCTCTATGGAACCATCGAGGCGATTAAAGCGTTTTACGCAGCCTACCATAAGCGGGATGAACTCATCCCGAAAGAATGCGATCCGCAGAAGGTTTATTTCTACGAATACAATAACCATGAGTGCATGATCACATGGGATGGTGATAAAGAAGCTTATGACCTTATCGTCGGGTATTGGGGCGAGGAAGTAGCAAAAACAATCAAACGCTTGTAATTATGGAATCGATATTCAACAGAGATTTTTATCCTACTCCGGTAGATGTTATCGAAAAGATGCTTATCGGAGTGGATATATCCGGTAAAATTATCCTCGAACCCTCCGCAGGCAGCGGGAACATTGTAGATTATCTGAATAGTCGCGGAGCGAAGAAAGTCATCGCGTGCGAAACGGTCGAGAAATTACGCCGTACATTGGGTGGCAAATGCGACATCATCGCGGATGATTTTCTGACCGTAACTTCGGAGCAGATCAGCCATATTGACCTGATCGTGATGAACCCTCCATTTTCGGCGGATGAAAAACACATCTTGCATGCTTACGAGATCGCGCCCGGTGGTTGTGAGATTATCGCCTTATGCAATAGTCAGACCCTCAATGACAGATACTCGACCAGCCGAAAGCAATTGCATGAAATCGTCGAAATGCACGGTTTCGACGAATACTTCGGAGATAGCTTTGCATCGGCGGAGCGTTCAACGGGGGCGCATGTATCCTGCGTACATCTGTTCAAGCCGGGTACGGGCGAAAAAGAATTTGAGGGGTATTTTTCCCTTGCCCCTGATGATGAGCCGCAGGGAGAGGGATTACAGCACTATAATTTCGTTCGAGATTTAGTAAATCGCTATGTTGAGGCAGTCAAACGCTTCGATAGCGTGATGGGGGCGGCGAAAGAGATCAACCAACTTGCAGAACCGTTCAAAAATAATGACATCCGCTTTGGTGCATATCGAGAACACGGGAATAACTATACCGCGATCACTCGCGATTGTTTCAAAAAGGAGTTGCAGAAAGCAGCATGGAGGTTGATATTCAATAAAATGAATATGGAGAAATACGTTACGACCAAAGTGCTGGAAGATATGAATCGCATGGTCGAACGGCAGACGCATATTCCGTTCACGATGCACAATGTTTTTCGAGTTCTCGAAGCCATCGTATTTACCCATCGAGATCGGATGAATCAGGTGCTTGTAGAGGCATTCGATCATATTTGCTCGTTTAGTGCCGAAAATTCGACCGCAGGGGAGAAATGGAAGACCAATTCCGATTACATGGTCAATCGCCGTTTCATAGTTCCTCGCATATGCGATTACGACACGCGATGGCCGTCCGCCTATGTCAAAATCGCATATTATGGAAGCGGGTATGCCCGATATATTGACGATGTCGTAAAAGCGATGTGTTATCTCAGGGGTTGTAATTATGATGACTTCTCGACCTTGAATGATTTTGTCTATAAGTTGAATATGGACTGGGGCCGGTGGTATGAATGGGGATTTTTCCGTGTTCGAGGCTACAAGAAAGGTACGATGCACTTTGAGTTCGTCCGAGAGGAGGATTGGATGAAATTCAACATCGAGGTTGCGCGAATAAAGGGTTGGCAGTTACCGAAGTCGAGGACGAGTAGAAAATAGCCGATCAAAACACCCTGTTACCCGTGCAACGATGATTGCGATAGTCAATTATGATGATTACCAGCAGAATAATGCGACGGGGTGCAATGGAGCGAGCAACGACCCCTGCAACGACGGGTGCAACGACCCCTGCATAGAAGATAAGAATATATAGATATATTAAGATAGATAGAGGGGATGTTTTTTCGATGCAAAACATCGGATCACCCATCAGGCAAAACCCTCGTAAATTCATCCGTTGAAAAAGAAAAAAGTTCCGCGAAAAAAGAAAAATGAAAATGCCGCCAATTTTCGCATATCTGCGGTCGGGCCGATAGATTGGTCGATTCTTGCGCGAAAGCGTGGCAGAACGCCGGAAAAGCGGTAAATTTGCACAAGCATTGGATTATGGAAGCAAAGAAGATAGTGCATTTGCAGTTCAAGGAGCCGTACAACGGCGAAACCGACTTCTATTTCGGTTCCCTGAAAGCGATCTACGATACCGTTCCTATCGGGGCGGTCGGCATCACATACAAGTCCCTCACGAATGCGACGAGGGGCAGAAGCGAATACGAGAACAAGAAAGTCCTCATCCGCATCGGGCAAATCCAGCGCAAGACGAGAGGACGGTCATTAAAATCGGAGTGCGATGGATAGCAAAGTATATCGTCTGACCTATGTTGCGGATTCATACGATCTCGTTACGCATCTGTATTTCGTCGATAGGGCGAAAGCGGAGGCTATGTATCGTGAAAAGCTGGCAAAGGTTTCATTTTACCGAAATGGCTATATCTACCTGCATTCGATGAGAGAAAATGCCGACGGGGTGTTGGATATAGACGAAGTGATAGATTCTAAAAATTTTTGATATGATAGGTGCGATAATTGGCGACATAGTAGGCTCTCGATTCGAGTTCAACAATACGCGGGATGGGAATTTCGCGCTGTTCTCCCCGGAGTGCAGCTTCACCGACGACACGATTTGCACGGTGGCGATTGCCGATGCGATTCTGCGGGGAGAGGACTATCGGACGAGTATCCTGCGCTGGTGCCGAAAATACCCCAACCCGATGGGTGCATACGGAGCGTCTTTCGCCTTGTGGCTCAATTCTCCCGATCCGCAACCGTACAACAGCTTCGGCAATGGCGCGGCGATGCGGGTCAGCCCTGTCGCGTGGGCTTGCCGCTCGATGGCGGAAGTTATCCGAGAAGCAACGGAAACGGCGAGAATATCGCATGACCACATCGAGGGGATAATCGGTGCAGTATCCGTCGCTGAATTGATATATTGGCTGAAAAAAGCCTGTTGTGAGGATTCTAAAATACTTAATATCGAGAGTGTCGCCACTCGATATTATGGCGAGGATTGGGAAAGTCATCTCCCGCCCCGCGGCAAGTTCGACGAGACCTGTCAGGGATGCGTCCCGCTGGCCTTTCATATCGTCAAAGAGAGCCGATCTTTCGAGGATGCCATCCGTAAGGCCATCCTATACGGCGGCGACAGCGATACGCTCGGAGCCATCGTCGGATCACTTGCCGAGGCTTATTTCGTGGTTAATCCTGCAATGATTCAGACCGCGATGAGCTATTTGCCGGAAGATATGCAAAACGTTATTCGGAAATTTAATACCACCTACCGATGAAAGAATCCGATTTACTGCAATACTGCCGCTACTATAAAGGCGAGCGGGAGAACCCATACAAGGGCAAAGACCAAAACAAAACGATGCTTTGGCTTTATGAGCGGACATGGGTTCACGATACTATGGCGGTCATCGCAAGAGGCGATGCGAATGCCTCTGAAAGTCGAAACCTCGACGAATATACTGCGGTCGGATTGGCGGAGTTCGAGAATGCGGACGGAGTGCCGATTACCTTGAAATCCCTGCTGTTTAATCGCTATGCACAGGGCAATATGTCGTCGATGATGGATTGCGTCGAGCCGTTCAAGAAATTCTACAAGCAATACTACAAGTAAGGGAGCGCGATTGCACTCCCTTTCTATTTGAGCTGTCCGATCATTTGCAGGTAGATCGTTCTGCCCTGCTTTTTGAGCACACGGAATTGGCTGCCTCGCTGTCCGATCCACTCCATTTCCGATCTTACCGATTCGACCGATTCACCGTCCCATATTTTGCCGTCATATTCGAACTTGTTATAGTCGGTATAATGAGAAAACGGCTCGGCGTAAACGCCTTTTGCGCCTTTGGGAACCACGATCACCAAATTGTATGTATCATGGAATCCTCCCGCCCTATGGATGGCTGTCGAGAGGAAGCCTTTATCGACGAATACATCGCCGATTTTCAGCTCTCCGAGGCCATAGCCGAGTTCGTTGATCTCGAAACTGCTTACGCCGCGTCGGACGACGGTATTTTGAGGCATGGAGAACTTTTCAAGTGCTCTCGTTAGGATCGGCAGGTCGTGTTCAAACTCATCGCCGCCTCGTGCCCCGTAATAGGTCTGTCCTCGCAGCGGCTCATTCAGATAGCTGTAAGTCTGCGTGTACTTCGTCAGGATGATCCGTTCCTCTTTCGTCAGGCTTTTCCATATACTCCCGGTCATTGAGCGCAATCGGGCATCCGCATCCTCAAAATCCTCGGATTCATATTGATCGAGAAGCTGCTTTATCTCTGCCTTGCTAATATTTGGCAAGGTGAGAGATTTGAAGCCCTTTTTCGCGTCGCGCCGTGTCTGCTCCATCTCGCGTTTTTGCTTCTCGGCTACCGCGAGCGAAACCTTTTGCTTGATGACCGTAATATCCTCGTCGTTGGCGATGGCATGCTTTGCATCGGCAAGGAGTTTTGCGACATTGAGGCTCTTCGGGTGCGCTTCGGCCCATTGCTCGACAAGCGCGACATCTGCCATCGCTTGTTTGAGCGAAATCTTATAATTGACGGCGTTAAGCTCCTTGATGTACGCCTCCTGCGATACTTTCCATGTCGGGTATTTCTCCTGAACGCCTTTCATGTTGCCGCCGAGGAAGTCATAAGCCTCGAAATGCAGCTTTTTCGCCTGCTGTTCGAGGGATAGGCCCGACCAGCCCTCGATCTTCGATTTGACGGCATTATACACCCCTTGCAGTTGATCCATCGTGAACTGCTTATGCCATGAGTGGGCATTGGGGATAATGTCGGCGAGAGCCTGCTCCGCTTTCTTGGCGGCGAGGATGGCCTGCGCCACTTTCTTGGTCTCGGTCTGCATGGCCGACATGTCGCCCGCGTCGATGTACTTTTGCAGGGCGGAGTAATCGACCTCGCCATAATCCCCGGCGACTTTGGCGATGTTGTTCGCCGCCGTCTTGATCTGCTGGTGCTTCTTCTGACGTTCGGCCCACGCATTACGGATCGCCGCCTCCTGTTCGGGCGTTCGGGCCTCATGGCGTAATGCCGCCTTTTCCGCGATTGTAAGCTCTTTCGGCTTCGGGTCGAGTATCTCGTCGATAGCCGCCGAGTTATTGCGAATAAAGTAGGGTTCCGTGCCTCTATCGCGGGATGCAAGGATATTCTCCTTGTTGTCCCGCACCCAATCCTTGAAATTGGCCGGATATTCGGTGATCTGTTTGCCTCGCGGGGTGTATTTCTCGCCTTTGAGGAATGCCTCCGTAACTTTCGCCATCTCGTCCTCGTCGATCAGGATAGGCGTTGCGAAGCAGAAGCATTGCACATGCCAGCCGTCGAATACAAAATCCTTTGGGTAGTCGCCTGCCAGCTTGTCGCAGATGTCTTTCTTCGGGTGGTTATTCGATAGCTGGATGCGCTGACCGAGGACGAAATCCATCTGCTGCCACCGCATATTATCGGCGCGGCGGTAGGCGATGTTCGTTTCCGACCTTGCAACGCGCATGGCGTTCTTGGCCGAGGATTTGTAAACGCCCGATCCGGTTTTGTAGTCGCTGCGTTCATAGTCGATCCATCGGTATTTGCCCGTTTTTTCGTCCTTGATGCGCTTTTTCCACTTCCGCCCGTAGATAGGCTTGCCCTGCTCGTCTTCGCCTTTCTTGAAGCGGAAACGGCGGAACATCAGATCGGGATCGTTCAGGTATTGCCTTACTTTGCGGGATATGGATTGCGCCGAATCTCCCTCGCCGATGGCGACGGTCATGGCGATCTCCATTTCATCGCGAAGCTGCTGAACCGACTGCCATATCCGGCCCGACAGATTGAGGCCATCCTCCGTCCGGTCGGCAAAGGCGTTCATCGCCGCTATATTGCGGTTGTTCCATGCGCTGAACTCCGGGCTGGATAGTACCTCCTTGCCGAAGCAAGAGGATACGAGTTTGTCGCATTCGACGTTCGCCTGTTCCCATTCGAGGGTAATGCCCTTGCGGATCGCCGTCGTGACCACCGAATGCAGTTGCCGGAGCAATGCCTCGACTTTCTTTTGGATTCGCATATTATCCCCGTCATAAGAGTACATGACCCCCTCGTCCAGCGTCGGCACGGATTTATTGAGAGCGAGGATTTCATTCACCGTTGCGGCGAATAGCTGCCTCACTTTCTCGGCGTAAGCCTCCGTGCGCTGGATGCGCTTGATGGTTTCCGCTTTCGGGTCGGGAGAATATGCTTTTTTTGCCATTTGCTACCTACTTCTTCTGCTTCTGTTGCTGCTTTTTCTTCGGATCATCTTCGGCTCCGTTTTCATCATCGTCGGGGTTATCGTCGCCGTCCGATGCGGATTGCGGGCCTGCACCCTCGATGTCGCCGAATATCTGTTGCTGCTTCTGCGCCCGTTCCTCCTCTTCGGCTTTCAGACGCTCCATTTCGAGCTTCTTATCCTTGACGAGAGGGTTCAGTTCTACACCTGTTTCGGTCGCCATGATACCGCCGTCGAGACTCTTGATGATATTTTCGAGGGCTTCCGCGATGTCATCCCCGAACGGTTCTTGGAACTCATGCCCGATTTTCAGATTGTCGCATTCAGATTTCAGACTTACGTCGAGGACGTTGCCGATGATCGCCGTGATGAGCGAAGAAGTGCGGGATAACAGCTCGTCGTGGGTTTCCTTGTGCTTGGCCGCCTTGATGTCGGCAAGCAACATCACCGTCCGCAGGGCCTTTCCCGACAGATTGCTCAACGATTTCAGCGTATCGAGCGAGATATTCGGGGTGAACGACTTGGAAAGGATATGATTTTGCAACCACTCGATTTCCTGCTTCTTGCTTTCCGGCGCACTATCCCATGTCAGGTACTTCGCCGCCTTGTCCACGCCCTCGGAATCGTTCGTTACGAGCAGTTTCGCCGCCTCTTTCTTCTCCGGCAGGTTCTTGATGAGGTCGGCGGCCATGATAGCGATAGGATCGGCGAAATAGTCGTTTGTATCGGCAGAGCGCGATCCGATCAATTCCTCACGATGGATAAGCGGCTCGACGCCTTTCCACTCTTTGTCCTGCTGGAAGAGGATGATCGGAATCTTGCCTATGAAATTCGTCTCCTCGACGACCTCCCATCCGATGCTCTTCCGCGTGCAGCGGTAGATGATGTTCGGGGTGTAGATGTCGAAGTGATAGACGAGGCTGTTTTCCTGTTCCCGTACATAGTAGCCCCATGCTACGGAAATCAGATTCTCGTATTGATCCCAGCGCGTGTAAATCTCATCTCCCTTGCTCTTGGCAAGCACTCGAATCTGAACGTCCGGCGCGTCGTTCGCATCGCGGAAAACGCGGAAAAGCATCGCACTTTCGGTCTCTGATCCGGCGATACGCTTGCATTGGCGGAGGTTGCTGTTGAAGTGAGTGTGCTCGATGACATCCTGAAATTTTTGGAACGCTCGGTCTGTCCCTGTGGATTGCTGCGTCCATTTTACCGGACGGCCGTAGAGGAATACGAGGGCGATTTCATTGATGTAAACCTGATAAGGGATCGGGAGCTTCCATACCGGCTCGAATCGGATGAAATTTCCCTTTTTGTCGGTGATGATCTTGTCCTCCCGCTTCATGATTTCATGGGAGGTTACTTCATACTCTTTGAGCGCGGCAATCGCCATATCCATACGGTTGCCCATGCGCTCCTTGACCGCCGAAATATCTTTTGCGGCCAACAGCTTCTCAAACTCCTGATTTCGTCCTACAAGAGCATTGAGGTAATTGCGAAACAAATCAAATAGCATCATATCCTTAAATTATTGGTTTACATACCTAAACTCGACTTGCTCAATATGTCGTAGTCTATATCGTCGTCCTCATCGTACAGGTCGTTTATCGCATATCCGAGAATATCGACAAACTCGTCGTGCGGCTGGCTCGGAAATCCGCATACTTCATCGAGAAAATCGTCGTTCCATGATCCCTCGACGATGAACACCCGTCCGCACTCCACACGCGGCGAAACGGCCCGCAATCGCACCTCCTTGTCATCGGTCGGCGTGGGCGTCCGCTTAACATTGAGGGTCGAAATTTCTTGAAGCATCTGCACCACGCTCTCGCCGTTGGCTTTCGGCTCAACATGGAGCTTGCTTTCGGAGTTGCCGTCATGTGCTACGATGTATTGAGGCAGGAACCGCAACAGGTCGGGCATCTCCTTATACACTTTCTGCGCGTCGATCAGATAGATGTAATTCCTGATCCGGCAGGCCGCCAGTATGCCGCTGGGGTCGTTGTCTTGGCCCTTTTTCTTCTTGTTATAGGCCGTATCGAGGTAGAAGTGTATCGGCTCGTTGAACCGCAGCGACCGGAACTCGGCAAGCGAAATAGTGCGGAACCAGTCTCTTTTCACGATATTGCCGCCCTCGATGGTCGGGTGCTGCTGATACAGGGCATTGAACTCGCGCGGGGCGCGGGCTTTCTGCTTCTGCAACTTCTCGATGGAGTGGCGCGACGGCCATAGTGCGTCGCCGATATGCCGTTCGCTCAATCCTCCGTCGTACTCCTGTTCGCAGATCGCGGGGATGGCGAGTACCGTCCACTCCTGCGGCTCGGCTTTGAGGATGCGTCCGGCGAGGTCGTCCTCATGCCATCGCGTCATGATGAAGAGTTGCCGCGAATTGTTGTGCAGACGGGTCGAAAGGACGGTATTATACCAATCCCACACCCTCTGTCGGTAAGTGATGGAGTTCGCCTCGTTCGCATCCTTTACCGGGTCGTCGATGATCGCAATATCGACGGGTGTACCTGTCAAAGAACCTCCTACGCCGACCGCCTTGTAAAACCCTCGATGTCCTACCATCTCGAAGAGATCGACGTTCCTCAAATAACCCCGCGAATCCGTGCGGATATTCGAGCCGTTGAGATAGGTTTCGGGGAATATCGCCTGATACTCCTTGCTGTCTATCGTCCTCTGAATCGAGCGCGAAAACTGCTGCGCGAGGTCGGAGGAGTAGGAGCATCCGGCGATTTTCAGGTCGGGGTTTTGTCCGAGTGCCCATGCGGGGAAATTGCGGGAGATGATTTCCGACTTTCCGTGCTGCGGAGGCATGAAAACCATCAGGTTTTTGATCTTGCCCTCCAACAGCATTTGGCAATGATCCGCGATGAGCTTATGGAACCACTCTAACTCGTATTTCGGATTGCTATAACCGAGGAAACGCGAAAAGGAGGTCGGAGCTTCGAGTTTCAATTTCTCGCGCTTCAACCTCATCAACTGTTCGCGTACCTCGATTGTAGATGATCTCATTATTTATCCGCCTTATCCTCAAACTTTTCAAGTCGTGCGATTTCTGCATTGATTTCATCGAGTGTCATAGGTTTTTCGTCGTCCTTTTTGAGCGTTATATCGTTGCGCTGCCTGTTCTGATAGTGTTCGGGGTCGAGATTCGTCAGGAGGAAAATCGCGGCCCCGATGTTCGGCTGCACATGGATTTTCTTCCTCTTCATCTTGAACGGGGTCGGCTGTCCGTCCGCTCCGACGCGGAACTCCTGCTCGGTTTCCTCATGCTCATACCCTTTGGCGGCTTTGGATAGTGAGATGGCGAGATCATGGGTGAGGTTCTGCTTGAAAACCTCCTTTGCCCGCTCGATAGCCTCTTTGAACTGCGGCTTGCCTTTCATCCACAAGCGGTAGGTCTTTTCGTCGATCCCCATCTCGCGGACAAACTCTTTCAGCTTCGCCCCGCCGTAGTCGATCAGGCCATGAGCGGCTACCCATGCCTCGCACTCCTCGATTTTGGCCGCATTGTATTTAGCCATTGCTGTTCAGGTCTATGAGTTTGTAAAATTCCTTGCGTAGATCGGAGTTCAAGTTGAAGACGCCCGTAAAATGCGCTACGGACATCTTGCCATCGTTCCGCACTCCTCGCATTGTCTTGCACAGGTGTTGCCCTTTCATCACGATAGCGAAGCCGAGAGCCTCGTTATTCAGGGCCTCGGAAAGCATCTGCACGATGTCCCGCGCCAGCCGCTCCTGCAACTGCAAGCGGGCGGCGCAATAGCCGACCACGCGGGCGACTTTGCTGATGCCGAGGATGCGTCCTTTCGGGCTGGGAATGTAGGCGAAGTAATACCGGCCGAAGAACGGCAGGATATGATGCTCGCACATCGAATAGTAGTCGCCGCAGTCGAACACAATATCCGACATGCCCTCTTCATTGGCGAATGTGGTGATCTTCGGCTTCTGCGCCGGATCGTAGCCTCGGAATATCTCTTTCCACATCCGCATAATGCGGTCGGGCGTACCGATCAGGCCCTCGCGGTCGGGGTCTTCGCCGATGGCGCGGATGAGCGTTTTCAGCGCACCGATAATATCTTCTGCGTTTGGAGTGATAGCTTCCATTTCGGGTGTGATTTGATGTAGTTGATGGTTGCAGCGATGTTCTCCGAGTTTCGCGCCTCGTCCTTGAAATCGCAGGGCTGCAAGTAGTATTCTTTGGCCTCGATGCCGTCGTATGCCGACATATCCTGCCCCTGATAGACGACTTTCAGCTCGTCGATGCGTTGGAGCCGCAGCTCGGCATGAGGGTAAAAATCGAATTTCGGCGAGCAGGTGATCCAGTCGATAGGGCGGTAACCCTTGATCGGGATCGTGCCGTTGGTTTCCACCTGTACGAACTTCCCTGCGCTATGCAGATGATTGATGAATGACAGGGTGAGTTGCAGCATTGGTTCGCCGCCCGTAATCACGACGTGATCGGCAGGGAAATCGGCGATTTGACGCATGATCTCCTCTTCGGTGAGGTCTTGGTAGGGCTGATGCTCCGTATCGCAGAAATCGCAACGGAGATTGCATCCTGCAAGGCGAATGAAGATCGCCGGAGTGCCGGTATAGCGGCCCTCGCCCTGAATCGAGTAGAAAATTTCGTTTACCCTCATAATGCGCCCTCCTCGTCTTTGCTGGTATCTGCGACATAGATTGCGACGTTGCCCTCGCTCTCCTGCACCGTCGCCTTGTAGCATTCGGGAATCTGCTCTACGATCCAGCGGGCGATGTTCTCGGCCGTCGGATTGAACGGCAGCAGCTTGTTGAAATTGCCGTGATCGAGGTAGCCGTGAATCTTGTCCTTGATCCTCTTGAAATCGCAGACCATTCCGTCGGCATTCAGTTTTTTTGCCTTGCAGAATACTGTTACGACCCAGTTGTGGCCGTGCAACTGCTGGCATTGGCTTTTGTAGGAGAGGGTCAGCCGATGGCTTCCCGCGATCTCCATTCTTTTTGAAATGTAATACATTGCTATACTTCTTGATGTTTGCGAGTTAAGAGGTAGAAAAACGGCGTATCGCATAGAGCCAATCCCGCTTTGAGTAGGTATTGCCCGATGACCATGCCGAGGACGAGCATCATGCCGCCCTCCTGCATGAACCATCCGAGACCGATGCCGAATGCGATTGATATGTAAATCGCCGTGTCGATGATCTGCGAGGTCAGGGTTGATGCGTTGTTCCATATCCACCGCCGTTTGGGATTGCCGCAAAACCGGCCCCGTATCTTGTGGAATATCCATACGTCCCAACTTTGGGAACAGAGGTAGGCGACCAGCGACCCGAATACGAA
>OGUK01001198.1_pt1 | contig 17582 bp, 14 predicted proteins | sample 1553151 | NCBI WGS metagenome assembly OGUK01 (sample SAMEA2580208, study PRJEB22360) | human gut metagenome | biome: human gut; feature: human-associated habitat; material: faeces | place: Denmark | collected 2008/2010
GAATGCAGCGGCTCATTTTATATGCTACAAGTTCTCTTTTTTCAATAACAATTTGTACAAAATTATTTCGCAGCTTTGATCGTTATATCCCCATCCTCACTCTTAATTTCGAGGGAATTCTGTGCCTTATTTCCAGAATCAACGCTCTGTTCATCGTCTTCATCCGTCATGACTTTGCCGAGTTCCTCCGGAATATTGATCTCACTTGCTTCTGCCTCTACAGAAAGATCTGCAAGTGTTTTTTCCGGAATACTGAGTGTAATATCACCAAGGCTGCTGCGAATCTCATTCTTACCGGTAAATGTAACATTCTCGGCTTGTATATCACCATCAGCCATTTCAATCTGACTATTGGCAAATATAACATCTTTAATCTTCAGATCACCGAAATCATCTTTCAACTCAAGATTCTTAAATCTACCTCTCACAATTTTAACATCGCCATCGTCATTCTGAATCACTGCCTGTTTGGCATTCAATGATTCAATATCTAAGTCACCATATCCCATCTTGCAGGAAAAACTACTCATGTCGTTTTCCTTCGGAATATAAACAGTTACTTTATTTGAATTTTCGATCACATGGCTCTGACCGAGCATTTCCTGAAGGAAATTGATATCGATATGAATATATGAATATGACTCATTTCCCTTTTTCTCTACAAGATTCAGAGTATCATCCTGTACCTGATAGGAAAGAGGCAGCATTCCTTTATTTGTCTCAATATTGTATGCAATGTAAAAGTTTTCATCGTCAGATTCTTTTACATCCAGATCAAGATTTCGAAGATCAACATTCACAGAAGAAAATGAATTGATCTTTGTCTTGCTTAAAATCACATGGCTGTCACTGGAATCCATCATTGCATTTCCACTGATTCTGTTCAGATCCGCTGTTTTTACATAATTTTTACCACCGGATGCAACACCAACTCCCAAAAACAGGACTCCTATTGCGCAGAGGATACCACCAGCAACCAGCAAACGTTTATTTGTTTTTTTCATGATTCTTACCCCTCTTTCCAGCTATTTTCCGTGCAAGCATAACAAGAAGCATACCAGTCCATTTGCAGAGATAGATTCCAAGAAGATACAGCAGGATTGCGCATCCAATTCCAAGTAACCCACATCCTGTGATCATCAGTGCACCCGATAAAGAATACGGGAAGGAAACAAGTCCTCTGAGCAACAGCTTGCCACCCACCAGTAAAATACTGAATGCTGCAATAAAGTCACTGAAGATCACACAGACAACACAGATTGCTGCCGCCAGAAGCACTGCAAGCATTGCGATAAAAAGTGGAACAGTCACAGGTGTTGACATGATAGCTAAAACAGCCAGCAGCGTGATTCCTTTTTTACTCTTTTTCTCTTCACCACTCTCATCCTGTTCCTGAATCTTCCGATCCAGAAGGTTATACATCAGGTCCGCAGCCGCTTCCTTCGGAGTTCCAAGCTCCTCCATCAGTCTCTGCTGACCTTCCTCATCTGTATCACTGAAATATTCATTGAAATACTCAATTGCGTCTTCATAATCCTGCTTCGGAAGTTTGCGAAGATATTTCTGCAATTTAGTCATATATTCTTCTCTGGTCAATTTCGGATCCTCCCTTCAATGATTCCGTCAATTGTATCTCTGTAGGAAATCCATTCTTTATTGAGATACACCAGTTGTTCTTTACCGGAATCGGTGATAGAATAATACTTGCGTTTACGTCCCTGAAATTCCTGAGAATAGGTTGTGAGATAACCGTTTTTCTCGAGTTTCTTCAGGATGGGATATAGAGTGGATTCTTTGATATCAGCCACGATCTTGACGGTCTGGCTGATCTCATATCCGTAGGAATCCTGTGATTCTACTACGGACAGGATCAGAAACTCTATAAGTAATGCTGATACGGGATAATACATCCGATCCCCTCCATAAATGATATGTAAAATAATTATATATAAAAATTTTATATATAAAATATATACATATTCATTCTAAAAGTCAAGGAGTTTTTCACAAATGAAGAAAAAAGCATTCAAAGCCGCGTTTCCATACACGATTCCTATCGGTATAGGCTTTCTTTTCCTGGGAATGTCCTATGGATTTATGATGCAGAGTAAGGGCTTTTCTGTATGGTATCCATTCTTTATGAGTATGTTTATCTTTGCGGGATCTATGGAATTCGTAACGGCAAATCTTCTGCTGTCGGCATTCAGTCCGGTTGCAGCTTTCTTTCTGGCACTGATGGTCAATGCCAGACATTTATTTTATGGCCTTTCCATGCTGGATAAATATAAAAATACCGGTTGGAAGAAGTTCTACCTGATCTTTGGCATGTGTGATGAATCTTTTACTGTCAACTGTACAGTAACACCGCCGGATGATGTAGACCGTGGATGGTTTATGTTTTTTGTCAACCTGTTAAACCAGATTTACTGGGTATTCGCTGCTACAGCGGGTGCACTCTTAGGATATGTGATTCATTTTGATACAACCGGAATCGAATTTGTCATGACCGCACTGTTTGTCGTTATGTTCCTGAACCAATGGGAAGAATCCAAAGATCATCTTCCAGCTCTGGTAGGATTAATTTGTTCTGCCATCTGTCTTCTGATCTTCGGAAGCAGCAATTTTATTGTTCCGTCCATGATCTTTATCATCGTGGCCTTCACAGCCGAGCGCAGATTCAGTAAGAAACCGGAGGTGGCTGCAAAATGACTATGACAACAACACAAGCTATCATCACCATTGCGGCAGTTGTCCTTGGAACAATGGCAACGCGTTTTATCCCATTCATTATTTTCCCGGAGGGTAAAAATCCACCGGAATTTATCAAATATCTCGGAACCGTACTTCCGTATGCGGAACCGTCCTGTATATGATACTGGTCCAGACTGTTTTTCGCTGATTCATAAAAAATCCCCTGCACTCTGTTACAAAAACAAAGTACAGGGGATTTTATCTTAAATTCTTTCTTTCAAATCTGTCAGGCAATCTTTCGAAGTGCCCCACATGTTCTGTCATATTCTTTTTCTACTGCTGCAAACAGTTCATCCGTACCTTCTATCGTGGTCGCTCCACGAAGTTTTTCTGTCAGTTCCTGACTTGGTGCAAAAAGATTATCAAATCCAAGGTTCAGGCAAATACCTTTCAGTGTATGTGCTGCACGAAATGCTGTCTCTGCATCTTTATCTGCCAGTGCTGTCTCCAACTGTCCAAAACTCGGATCATCCAGAAACTTAAGCGCAAATTTCTTTACAAGCGCTTCACTCACCAGTCTGCTCAGTACTTTATCAAAATCAGATCCTAATTCTTCATAACATTCTCTGACTGTCATATCATTTATCTCCTATTCAAAAAACTTTTTTCTCATATCATTCATCAGCATTTTGGCTTTGCCCCCCCCCTGGAAAAATCGGCATTTTCCGGATTTCCAAGGTCCGTATATTCTTTTTCCATATTTTTGAAAACAGAATCCATAAAATCTTCTTTTGCATTTTCAAACTCTTTGAGTTCTGCTGATTTCTCTTTCTTCTTCAGAGGGTTGTTTTCCTGTGTACTGCCTTTTACTTTGCGTTTGATCCTGTCCTGAATATCGAGCAGACATTCAAGCAGAATCGGATTAAACGCACCGCATTCTCCATTCAGGATCATCTGAATCGCTTTCTCATGGGAATATGCTTTCTTATAAACTCGTTCGCCCACAAGTGCATCATACACATCTGCAAGAGAAACTACCTGCGCTGAAATCGGAATCTCATCTCCCTTAAGCCCGTCCGGATATCCTCTGCCATCATATCTCTCATGATGCCATCTGCAGATCTGATAAGCAACCATCATCAGTTCCTCATCCTCATATCCTTCCATATTTTTAAGAATACGGGCTCCTATGATCGTATGATTCTGCATGATCTTAAATTCTTCATCAGTCAGTTTGCCCGGCTTGTTCAGGATCTTATCATCAATGCCAATCTTGCCGATATCATGTAATGCAGACGCTGTTGTGATCAGCAGTCTTTCTGACCATGTGATATTATACTTATCTGTTTTCTGTACAAGACTCTCCAGAATCATTCCTGTCAGTATATTGATGTTCAGTACATGGCTTCCACTTTCACCATTACGAAATTCTACGATCTGACTTAAGATTTCAACCATCATACGGTTGTTCTTTTCTTTTTCATAAACCTGATTCGTGATCAGAGTGATCAGGCGTCTTTGCTTTGCATAAAGCTTGATCGTATTATAGACTCTTCGATGCACAACTCCTGCATCAAACGGTCGATTAATGTAATCCGAAACACCCATTTCATATGCACGTCTGACGACTTCAGTAGAATCCTCACTGGAAATCATAATAACCGGAATATCCTCAAGGTAGTGATGACGATTCATATAATTAAGAACTCCGAATCCATCCATTCCCGGCATGACGATGTCCAGAAGAACCAGCGAAATTTCCCGTTCGTACTGTCTCAGTTTATCGATGCAGGACTCACCACTGTCAGCTTCCACGATATCATATTCTTCACTGAGGATCTCTGACAGAATTGCACGGTTCATCTCAGAATCATCAACGATCAGAATTCTGTATTTGTAGGTTTTGGATGTTTCACCGCCCTCTGCTTTGTCCTGAACTTCTTCATCATGTTCAGTCACTACCATATTCTTGCATGTTTTGGCCTGATACATGAACTGATCTGCTTTATGGATTGCATTCTCCACAGTACTTCCCGGAGCGGAAAGCACACCTCCGATACTCACCGACAGACGAAGCTGTGAGTATCCCGGAACCTTCGTATCATGAATTTTTTCCTGAATCTGCTTTAATTTATCTGCAAAAATCTGATCCGTAATATCCGGCATCACGAGCAGGAATTCATCACCACCCATTCGGATCAGCATATCAGTACGACGTACATTCGCCTTTACGATTCCTACAACTGTCGTCAGTGCCAGGTCACCTGCATCGTGTCCAAATGTATCGTTGTATATCTTAAAATCATCCAGATCGATCATTGCAATGCCTGCTGTCATATCAGAATTTTTGATTCGTTCTTCGTAATAGCGTCTGTTGTAGATTCCGGTAAGCGCATCTGTATATAATTCCCGATTATAGCCTGAAAGCTGTTTGATCAGTTCCGTACGTCCATCATCATCCATGATCGCATCTGACTTCATGGCATTGATCAGTTCAATCACATACGGTTTGCCGTCTATTTCTATATATTTGGAAATTACCTGGTAGATATTGGAATTCAGATATTCCAGCTTCAGTACTTTTTCTTTTTTCTGTAATGCTTCTCTGGATGTACAGTTCTTACAACGTGTACCTTTTTTCCAGAAATCATAGCATTTACAAGGAAATCCATCCACATCTTCTACACCTTTCAGATTTCCCATTTCCAGTGTATCCACATCCAATAACCGAACCACTTCAAATACTTTTTTGAGTTGCTCTATCATTACCTCGGATTCCTGCTTTGTCATTGCAGTATCATTCGTCATTCATTCATGTCCTTCCTGCGCTGCCAGCCACTGCTGCCCGTTACAGCCGATATACAACGTAACTTATTTAATGTTTTTATTATAGCATTCTGCGCATATTGCGTAAAGTTTAATATTCACAACAATAACCAAAAAAGTGCAGATTTCTATCTGGAAGAAACTCTTTTTTTGTGGTACTCTATTGTTCAGAATCATGAATTTGGAAGGGAGAATATAAATGCTTCAGGATGATTATATACTGCGTCAGATACGCGAAATGGTACGTGCAGTCATGAAAATGCTGTTCCAGGTAAGTGCAGTCGAACTGACACCTGATGTGATTGAAGATACAGATGCCAGACAGATACTTACAAATCTTACAGATCTGGCAGACAATGGTAAAATTGACGAGGCAGAAAATCAGTTATACGAAATGACCTGCGATGGTGACCGTCAGAATCTTGAAATTGGTCTTCTGTTCTACTACCACCTTAATGGCAAAGACGATGAATTTCTGGAGGCCAGTAATTTCAGCCGTGAGGAGATCATGATGGGAATTCAGGACCTTGCAGAGCGTTACAATTTAAGTGGAATCGCAGAAGCATTCCGTACAGAAATTCTGTAAACAGGAGCATTACATAATGAACAAAAAAGAAATCTCAGAAATTAAGAAACAGTTTTCTCCAAACAACTGTGCGATCACCAGAATCTGCGGCTGTTATGTGGATGGCGAGAAAAATAAAAAAACAGAACTGAAAGAAGCATTTCTTTCTCTTTCGGAAGAAGAAATGTTTAAATACTTTGAAATCTTCAAGAAGACTTTATCCGGCACAATTGGAAAAAATCTGATCAACATGGACTTTCCGCTTGAACAGGAAAAAGAAGGTGGTACCCAGGAATTTCTCATGAAACTCCGTGGCAGTAAACTTCAGGATAATGCTATACTTGAGGAATTTTATGATAAGATCATCGAAAATTATGATTATGGTGAGAATTACTATATCATTCTCATTCATGCCGTTTACGATATTCCCGGAAAGTCTTCCGATGGTCAGGAGATGTTCGATGCATCCGATGAAATCTATGACCATATCCTCTGCAGCATCTGTCCGGTCAATCTTTCCAAAGCCGGACTGTGCTACAACGCAGAAACCAACAACATCGAAGACCGTATCCGTGACTGGATCGTAGAAATGCCAGATTTGGGATTCCTGTTCCCGGTATTTAATGACCGTAGCACGGATATTCACAGTCTTCTTTATTACACTAAAAATGCCGAACAGCTCAGAAGTGCTTTCGTAGATGAAATGTTTGGCTGTACCACTCCACTTTCTGCCGGCGGCCAGCGCGATTCTTTCAACGCACTTGTAGAAGAAACCCTTGGCGAGGACTGTGCCTACGATACTGTCATGAATATCCATGAGAAACTGAATGAATGGGTAGATTCTCAGAAGGATTCCCCGGATCCTGCTGTACTGACTAAACCGGAAGTGAAACGTCTCTTTGAAGAATGCGGTGTTGAAAATGAAAAACTCGAAACTTTTGATCAGACCTATGAAGCAATTGCCGGTGAAAACGCTTCACTTATGGCTGCCAATATTACCAATACACGACGTACTGAGATCAAAACACCGGATGTTGTAATTCACATTGATCCTGATCGTGCCGCGCTGATCGAAACGCAGGTGATCGATGGGCGTAAATGCATTGTTATTCCAATGGAAGGTGATGTAGAGATCAATGGTATCCATGTTTCCAGTGGAAACAGCGAAAGTACAGAATCATAAGATTTCCAAACAATAAGCCCCCGCAAATGCGAGGGCTTATTACATGTCATTTATTCATAAATTCCATTTACAGTAACATCAAATACTGCTTCTTTGCCAGCAAGATCTGCTGCCTGATAATCATCTGGGAATACAACAGTTACTTCTACTTTATCTCCCGGATGTGCACCGATCAGCTGCTCTTCAAAATTATCAATATATGTACCGGAACCGATTACCAGATCTGTTCCTTTACCATCTGTGCTTCCACCATCAAATGCAACTCCGTCAATCTTTCCTACATAATCAATATTGACCTTGTTTCCATCTGTAACTTCAAGAGAAGAATCTGTATTATAGGAAGCTGCTTCTGTAACTTCCGGAGTTGTTGTAGCCTCAGTCTCCTCTGTAGCTTCCGGAGTAGCCGTTGCCTCTGTTTCTTCTGCTGCCTCTGTAACCTCCGGTGTTTCTGTTGCTGCAGCCTCTTCTGTCGGTTCAGGTGTTGCAGTTGCAATTGAGAATTTGTGATTATCCGTAACCTTCAGAGTCTTGAGAACCTTTTTCTCAACATTGATGTCTGCATCATCCAGCCATTTTTCTGTTGTGTCTGTATAAAGCTTATTCTCTCTTGTCGAGATAATTGACTGTTTCTTAGTCTCTGTAGCTTCTTCATCATTTACTTTATCAAGTTTTACTACATAGTAAGAAGTATCTGTCTCAATAACGTCCGGACCGATTTCTCCGTCTTTCAGAGTTCTGAGAACTTTCATAACCTCATCCGGATATGCACTGCTGGAAGAACTGCTGTCGGACTCTTCATCAGAATCTTCTTTTGCCGCATCTTCATTCACATCAAAAGTACCACTTACGGAAGAATAAGAATCATCCACTGATTTTGCAATTTCATTCAGATCTCCATCGGAACCGGCTGCTTTCAGATCATCCAGGATCTTCTGTGCATCTTCTTTTTTCTGTTTGATCTCATCATCGCTGAGATCTGCTGTACTGATGCTTACATAATCAAAAGATGACTGCTGTGCTTCTTCATCAGAAACATCTTTATCTACATCTGCAATGAGCGGATCATGCATTCTGCTCTTATAAGTCTGAAGCTCCAGATATGTCTTGACCTGATCTTCACTTACCGCAAGCTCCTGCAATGTCTCTTCACTGTTGGCAGCCATAAATGCTGCTGCTGCATCTGCGATCTTCTGCTCATCATCATCTGTAACTTCTACATTATAGTCTGCAGCCTTTTCTTTCATGATGTACATCAGCTCTACATCTTTCAGAGACTGTTCTACTGCCTGTTCTCCATAGGTCTTTCCGTCTTCTGCATCCATGCTCCAGATAGAATAATCCTGCCCGCCCATAAAGCTCTTATACATTGCTTCTGTCTGTGCCTGTCCTTCTCTCACAGAAAGACTCACGATTCCAAGCGGGATTTCTGTTCCATCCACTGTTGCAACTGTTTTTGTTCCATCTAATTTCTTTTCTCCACAGCCTGTGAGCATCCCCACTGCCATTACGCCTGTAAGAGCTGCAACAGCTGTTCTCTTTGTCATTGTTTTCATCTCTTCCTCCATTGCTTTACAATTCTAGCATATAAATAAGAGTATAAACTTTTTTGCCTTTAAGAGCAAGGAGAATCATAAAAATAGCCGTTTTTCACGGATATTTCACAGATTCTCCTCTTAATCAGACTATATGGATTTTATTCTTCTACAAGTGATTCCAGTTCCGTCAGAAAATCTGTCAGAGCTGTCAGTGTATTTCCAGCTCCCTCCGGAGTGAAAATAAATTTGGGTTCCTGTTCATTCTTAAATTGCAGCCCTCTTCTATATTTCTGCATCAGTACAGGAATACCTGCAGGATTCAGTTTGGCCCGTTCATACAATGTAATCTTCATATCCCCAGCGATCTGTTTGATCTCCACCACATAACATCGGTGTGCCTGTGCTTTCATTCTGGCGATCACAAGAAGATTCAGAACTGCTTTTGGCATTTCACCGAAGCGATCCAGCAATTCTTCCAGCATATCATCATAATCCTGCTGTGTCTCAATTCCGGCAATCCTCTTATAAATATCCAGTTTCTGATACTCATTGCTGATATAAGAATCCGGTATAAATGCATCCATATTCAGATCGATCGTTGTCTCAAAATCTTCCATTGTATGGATACCCTTTGCCTCCTTGACTGCCTCACTGAGCATCTTGCAGTAAAGGTCATACCCTACTGCATTCATATGCCCATGTTGTTCTGCTCCCAGAAGATTTCCGGCGCCTCTGAGTTCCAGATCACGCATTGCAATCTTGAATCCACTTCCCAGATCTGTATATTCTCGAATCGCAGAAAGTCTTTTTTCTGCAGTCTCTTTCAACATCGTATTCCTGCGATACATAAGGAATGCATAAGCAGTCCGATTTGAACGTCCGATTCTTCCACGAAGCTGATACAGCTGTGAAAGTCCATATCGGTCAGAATCATGAATGATCATCGTATTGACATTGGAAATATCCAGTCCGGTCTCGATGATCGTTGTAGAAACCAGTACATCTATATCTCCGTTAATAAATGCATACATGACTGTTTCCAGCTCTCGCTCACTCATCTGTCCATGGGCAAAATCCACTCTCGCATCCGGCAGAAGCTTCGCGATCCTTGCCGTCACATCTGCAATATCATTCACGCGGTTATAAACATAATAAACCTGACCGCCTCTTCGAAGCTCACGGTTGATTGCCTCTCTTACCGTTTCCTCATCATACTCCATAACATATGTCTGAATCGGAACACGATCCATCGGAGGCTCTTCCAGGACACTCATGTCGCGGATACCGATCATACTCATATGGAGTGTTCGCGGAATCGGTGTTGCCGTTAACGTCAGTACATCAATATCTTTTTTCAGCTGTTTGATCTTTTCTTTATGAACCACACCAAAACGCTGTTCTTCATCGATGATAAGAAGTCCCAGATTTTTATATTCCACATCCTTCGAAAGTACTCTGTGTGTACCGACTACGATATCCACCTGACCTTTTTTCAGATCTGCGATCGTCTTTTTCTGCTGCGCAGCCGTACGGAACCGGCAAAGAAGATCTACTCTCACCGGAAACTCTTTCATTCGCTGAATAAAGGTGTTATAAACCTGCTGTGCAAGAATCGTGGTCGGTACAAGATAAACAACCTGGCGGCTTTCCTGAACTGCTTTAAACGCAGCTCGCAGCGCAACCTCTGTCTTGCCATATCCGACATCCCCACACACAAGACGGTCCATAATCTTGGTGCTCTCCATATCTTTCTTAGTATCTTCGATCGCAGCCAGCTGATCTTCTGTTTCCTCATACGGAAACATCTCTTCAAACTCTCGCTGCCAGACGGTATCTGGTCCACAGACATAACCTTCTTTTTCCTGGCGGACTGCATAAAGCTCCACAAGTTCCCTTGCAATATTCTGCACGGCACCGCGGACTCTGGATTTCGTCTTTTTCCATTCCTGCCCACCAAGCCGATTCAGTTTCGGCGGTTTTGCTGTTTCTGCCCCGGAATATTTCTGCAGTGCATCCAGCTGTGTTGCAAGAATATACAGATTACTTCCATTACGATATTCGATTTTGATATAATCCTTTGCAACTTTATCTACTGCAACTTTCTCAATACCTTTGTAAATGCCGAGTCCATGCTTTTCATGCACTACATAGTCTCCAATGGAAAGTTCCGAAAAGTCCTGGATTCTCTTTCCATTGTATTCTTTTTTCTTTTTACGCTTTTTCTGCTCTTTTCCAAAGATATCTGTCTCTGTGATGACTGCAAATTTAACCAGCGGATATTCAAATCCCCTCCGTGCATGGCCATACGCCACCATGATCTCTCCCGGCTGCAGAATACGATCAGAATCCTGTCCGTAGAATGCGTTCAGACCTTCTTCCTGAAGATCTTTTGCCAGACGTTCTGCACGGGTTCTGGAACCGGACAGCAAAACGATCTGATATCCTTCTTTTTTGTACTGTTTCAGATCCTTTACCAACAGTTCAAAACTGCTTTGATAAGAGCTCATAGATTTTACTGTGATATTAAACTGACCTGAAATTTTCCAGTTTGATTTCTTCGGATCCAGCAAAGACATGGCAACACAATTTCTGTCATTTATCTTATGACACAATTCCTCCCATGTACACATCCAGTCACCGGAAAGACTGATCTCGCCCTTTTCCTTTCGATTCTCACAACTTTGCTGGAATTCCTCCTGCACAGCTTTTGCATTTTCCTCCAGATGATTAAGTTCATCCAAAAAAAACAGAGTTTCAGTTTCTTTAAAATAATCGAGAAATGAGACACCATTTTTCTCCATTGGCTGTTCTGCTGCAGGATAAATTGTAACATCATCCAGGTTTTCAAGAGAACGCTGGCTCTGTGCATCAAAACTGCGGATCGAATCAATTTCATCTCCCCACAGTTCAATACGCCAGGGATTTTCTTCTGTCAGAGAATAAATATCAATAATTCCTCCACGGATGGAAAACTGTCCTGGCATCTCTACCTGTCCAACACGTTCATACCCCATATGGACAAGCGCAGCTGTCAGTTTATCCATATCCAGGGTGCTGTCATTGCGAAAATGAATCAGTTGTTTTTCTATTTTTTCCAGAGGTGCAAGATAGTCCATACAGCCATCAATACTGGTAACGACCGTAATCTCATCCTCACGTTCCAGAAGAGCGCGAATCACCTGCATTCGCTGACGAATCAGCAGATTCCCATGTATATCTGCCTGAAAAAAAAGAAGATCCTTTGCCGGATAGTAATAAACACGTTTATCATAAAAACGATAATCTTCATACAGTTCTTTCGCAGATTTTTCATCTGCGGCAATTACCAGATGACATGGAAAAAGCCCGGAAAGCCCATACATAAGATGAGCTTTCTGGGACTCCATACAACCACTGATCTCCAGAATTCCACGATTCTTTTTTGCCTGTTTTTGTATTTCTTCCATCTCTGCAAGATTCTGCAGAGGCTGCAAAAATGTCTTCATACATTCTCCATTTTCTTGTTGAACTGGTTCATGGCCGCATCCACACTGTCAGCCAGGATCATCTCTACAGCTTTGCAGGCTCTCTCCTGCGCCTCTTCCACAAGCTTACGTTCATTGCTTCCGAATCTGCCAAGTACATGATCTGCCAGATCCCATCCTTTTGGTTTGGCTCCGACACCAACCTTGATACGAACAAACGTCTGTGTACCAAGCTGCTGAATGATATGCTTGATTCCATTGTGCCCACCGGCACTGCCTTTCTTACGGATACGAAGCTGTCCCGGTTCCAGATCAATATCGTCATAAATAACGATCATCTCTGTCTCCGGATCGATTTTGAAGTAGTTTGCCATATCCCGGACAGGACCACCACTGAGATTCATATAAGAAAGCGGCTTCATCAGAATGACAGGTTGTCCTTCGATTTTTCCCTTTCCGTACATGGCATTGAATTTCACGCCAGACTGTGGAACATTATATTCCTCCACAAGCTTATCAATCACATCAAATCCCATATTATGGCGTGTGGCTTCATACTGCCTTCCGGGATTTCCCAAACCTACGATCAGATACATCAGAATTTCCTCGCTGTATTAATTAAAATAAACCATTTCGTCTTCCAGTGGATCACACTGCTCTACATGCTCCGCAGCAAGTACGATACCTTCTTCACCCTGGTATTCGTTACGTTTCTCAATGCCGACTTTGGCTGTAACTTCTACCCATTCTCCCGGCGTCAGTTTCGGCGCATATGCGCTCTTACATACATAACCAAGAAATGTAGTATCATCTGCACAGCAAGTCATGGCTGTACGTCCCGGAACAAAGAATTTACTTCCCATTCCGCGAGGTTTCATGACTCTTGCTTTAAACTTGACTGTTTTGCCTTCATAATTTTCCGGATGATCCATTGCATCCACAAACCAGATGCCATAATCTTCCGGAAGAATCTCGATAACCGGCGCATTCATATCAAATGGCATTTCATCCTGGAAAATATCACCCAGCTCGCCTTCTTCATCCTCAAAGATAACTTCTGCTCTCTGATTTGCGACCTTGATTCCACGTCGATAAGTCGGAAGTGGATCTTCCTTTTTGCAACGGTTGAAGATAACCATATCTGTATTTTTTATCATATCCATAAAAATGGATTTCATGTTCGCCATATACATCTGGAAAGTACTTCCATCTACACAGGTAATCTGCTGTTCTACTCCCCAGCCTGTCGGCAGCTGCATTTTTTCAAAATTGCTTACCAGCCACATGCCATTATATTCTATGATAACACGCTCCGGCTGATGAAGAATATCCATGGCAACCAGTCTGTCTGTTGTAAAGTCTTCCTCATTTTCAATTACCTCCACAACAGTATTATTGGCTTCAAGAATTGCCGGATCGTATTCTTCCTCCCCTTCCTCACAGAGGATCAGAAGTGTCTTTCCATCCGTATGGAAATAATCCTGCTGTATGGTAAAACTCAGGAAAGAAGTCTTGCCACTTTCCAGGAAACCGGTCATTAAATAAATCGGTACTGTAATTTCATCCATTTACAGAAACCTCCCTGTATTTTTCTTAATTAAAAGCAGTACGTTCGCATATATCGCTTATAAACAGCAACAAATAAGCTTACCAAAAGTCTTTTATCCCGTTTATATGTCAATCATTAAGCTACGCCGAACAGCTTGACCAGTTTCTCTTCATTTAACTTGGAACCAATTACGCAAAGACGTCCGGTGTACTCCGGTGAACCTTCACGGATCTCAGTTTCTTCCGGAACCATATCGAAGTAGATCCATGTTCCGTCCTCTGCCGGAAGCATTCCCTTAGCACGAAGGATCACGCCATACTCTTCAGAAGCGGAAAGGCTCTCCAGCATTTTCTCAAGCCCTTCTCTTGTAAACTTCTTAATAGTCTCACGTCCCCAGCTGGTAAATACTTCGTCTGCGTGATGATGGTGATGATCATGATGATGTCCGCAGCCACATTCGTCATCATGGTCGTGATGATGATGCTCATGATCGTGGTCATGTCCGCAGCCACACTCGTCATCATGGTCGTGATGGTGATGATGTTCATGCTCCTCTTTCAGCAGCTCATCTGCCAGAGATACCGGATGCTCCATAACCTCCAGGATTTTCTTTCCATCCAGCTTCTCAATCGGAGTGGTAATAATAGCTGCCTTCTCATTGATAGAACGAAGAAGCTCCATAGACTCCATTGCTTTCTTCTCGTCTACAATATCGGTACGGCTCATGATAATCGCGCCTGCATACTGAACCTGATTGTCAAAGAACTCGCCGAAGTTTCTCATATACATTTTGCATTTCTTGGCATCAACAACTGTAGTGTAGCTGTTCAGCTGAATATCAACATCCTCTTCCACACCCTGTACAGCCTTGATAACGTCGGAAAGCTTACCAACACCTGATGGCTCGATCAGGATACGATCCGGATGATACTTCTCTACAACTTCCTTCAGGGAAGCACCAAAATCTCCAACCAGGGAACAGCAGATACATCCGGAGTTCATCTCACGGATCTCGATTCCGGCATCTTTCAGGAATCCCCCGTCAATACCAATCTCACCGAACTCATTCTCGATCAAAACTACCTGCTCACCTTCAAATGCTTCTTTCAGCAGTTTCTTAATAAGAGTTGTCTTACCAGCTCCAAGGAAACCGGAGATAATGTCAATCTTTACCATTTTGTATTCCCCTTTCTATTATGTCAGAAAAAGGGGACATGACCAAGTCACATCCCCTAATATATTTATCCCAATTTCACAGTTTTATGCAAATCAGCCGTTGATCATGAAGTGCATAAGCTTATCAATGTCTTCTTTCTCATATGCAACGATCTCAAGCTCCGGAATCTCACCGTTAGAGAAGATGTTTGCAAGAGATACATACTGTGATAATTTAGATTTCAGGTTCAGTCTGTCACCTTCGCCAGTTACAAGCTCTACTTTACCAGCGCAGCTGTCTACTACATCAAAAAATTTCTGAATGTCTTTAATATTAGATACCTTCATGTCAATATTCTCCTTTCAACATGTACAACTTTTTCCATTTCTTTTTGTTCGGGCTCATTATATCTCAACTTTTTCCAAATAGCAACAGGTTTTTCACCTTCTGGGAAAAAATCCCCAACAGTCACAAACAAAACCCGAATTTGCCCCATTCTTTGGGTATTTTTAATACTAAATTATCACAGCAATCTGAAAATTGTCTGTGAGAATTGTTCCTTGCGGAATTTGGCAGCTTCTAATACTGGAACACAGCAACCCCGTAAGCTGGCAGCGGATAAGCAAAGGAGAACGGACGATTGTCACAATCCTGCTTTTCTGCCTTAAATACCTTCTTCGCAGTCTGTCCGTTTTCATCCAGAACCAGTGTGTATTGTTTCTTCTTCGGCACACCAACACGGTAATCCGGACGTTCTACAGGAGTGAAATTGCATACTACCAGAAGGTTATTTCTTTTTGTAGGGGATTTCCTTACGAAGCTGTAAATACTTCTGTCCCCGTCATCCGCATTGATCCACTCAAATCCTTCCGGATTATTATCACCGGCATAAAGTGCCGGATATTTCTTATAAATAGTCAGGAGATCATGCACATAATTCTGAAGTTCCTTGTGTGGCTCTTCATTCAGAAGGAACCAGTCAAGTTCTCTCTCCTCACTCCATTCACGAAGCTGTCCGAATTCCTGTCCCATGAACAGAAGCTTCTTACCCGGATGGCAGTTCATAAATGAATAGGCAGCCTTTAAATTCCTGAATTTGTCCGGTAATTCTCCCGGCATCTTCTCAAGCATGGAGCATTTCAGATGAACCACCTCATCATGAGAAAGAACTAATACATATCTCTCACTGTATGCATATGACATGGAGAAAGTCATCTTATTATGATTAAATTTACGGAAATACGGATCCAGCTTCATATATTCCAGGAAGTCATTCATCCATCCCATATTCCACTTCAGACTAAAACCAAGTCCGTCCTTCTCTGCATCCCCTGTAACCATCGGCCATGCAGTAGATTCCTCAGCGATCATCACAGTTCCATGATTCCTTCCAAGAACTACTGTATTCAGATGCTTAAAGAATTCAATAGCCTCCAGATTCTGATTTCCGCCATATTTATTTGCGATCCATTCTCCATCCTTCTTACCATAATCAAGATAAAGCATGGAAGCAACAGCATCCACACGAAGTCCGTCTACGTGGCACTCCTCCACCCAGTAAAGGGCATTTGCGATCAGGAAGTTCTTAACCTCCGGGCGTCCGTAATTATAAATCTTGGTACCCCAGTCCGGATGTTCTCCCTGTCTCGGATCTGCGTGCTCATACACTGCGGTTCCGTCAAAGTTCGCAAGACCATGGGCATCTTTCGGAAAATGTGCAGGTACCCAGTCAAGGATAACTCCAATCTTATTCTGATGTAAATAATCCACCATATACTTGAAATCCTGCGGCGTTCCATATCTGGAAGTCGGTGCATAATATCCGGTCACCTGATATCCCCAGGAACCGTCAAAAGGATGCTCTGCGATTCCCATAAGCTCTACATGGGTATATCCCATTTCCTTCACATAAGCTGCCAGGGCATGTGCGAATTCTCTGTAATTATAAAATCCTTTTTCATTTTCCTCTGACTGCGGATGTTTCTTCCATGAACCCGGATGAACCTCATAGATTGCCATAGGCTCTACCTGCTCATCAAACTTCTCTCTGTTCTTGATCCATGTGGCATCCTTCCATTTATAGTCTGTGATATCTGTGATCCTGGAGGCTGTACCCGGACGGAGTTCAGCTTCATTTGCATAGGGATCTGCCTTATAAAGCTTCTCTCCATGCGCACCCACGATAAAGAATTTATACAGCTGTCCGATCTTTGCCCCCGGAATAAATACCTCATAAACACCGATCGGACCAACCTTCTCCATCGGGTTTGCTTCTTCCTCCCAGTCATTAAATTCACCGATTACAGAAACAGACTGTGCATTCGGCGCCCAGACCGCAAAATATACACCCTTTTTTCGTCTGTATGTAGTCGGATGGGCACCCAGTTTCTTATATACTTCATAATTGGTTCCCTGTCCAAATAAATATTGATCCAAATCCGTAAATTTCATACTCACACCCATCTGGAGTCCTCCCTTAACTTCGGTTTCTATCTTTTTTGCAGATACTGATTCCATAAAATAATACTGTAACAGGATATCTTACGTTACTGTTCACTCCATTCTCAGTAACGTAGCCAAAGTTCATTCCAGATTGCCTGCGGCAATGGAATT